>Ga0214923_10004544_pt1 | contig 16680 bp, 13 predicted proteins | sample LL1510_MetaG_FD_177993 | JGI IMG/M metagenome (GOLD analysis project Ga0214923, IMG submission 177993) | Freshwater microbial communities from Lake Lanier, Atlanta, Georgia, United States - LL-1510 | ecosystem: Environmental > Aquatic > Freshwater > Lake | place: USA: Georgia | collected...
GAATGTTGTATCTATTGCACTTCATCCGACTAAACCTTTTATAGCAACTGGCAGCAATGATAATTCTATCATGTTATGGAAGTTAGATTTTAATAAAAATAAAAACGGAAAAATAGGGAGGAGTGAATGTATGGCAATTCTTGTTGACCACGATGCCGCTGTAACTGGTTTGGCGTTTCATCCAACGGCACCAATTCTATTATCGTGTAGCGCCGATACTAGCGTGATAGGGTGGGGATTCTCAGACGACCTGATGACAGTGGATATAATTGGACGACTTTTCGGAAATCGAGGACCTGTTACATCTATTGCATTTCATTCAAACGGTAGACTTCTTGCAACAGGCAACCAAGACAATGCTGCTCTTTTATGGGATTGTAGTGTGTTAAGTAGTAAAAAACAACGCACTATGGCTTTAATGCGTGGATTAGAACAATCCCTAGTACCCAAATTTTTTTCAAGACATATTACTCCATTGCAGTTCGCAAGAAGCGATTTTGCAAGGTTTATGCGTAACACACTTAAAAAGCGAGGTCCTAATTTTTTAGGAAATTTAGAACAACCGGCAAGAGCAGCAGCTATAGCAGCATTAATGTCGAGAAGAGCAATGGCAACAGCAAGAGCACCAATGAGAGCAATGGCAATGATAGCAGGTCCTATTCCTGAGTCATCGCACCCAAGATCATCTTCCCCAAAGTCTCCAAAACCACATTCAAGATCATCTTCTCCAAAGTCTCCGAAACCACATTCAAGAACGCCTTCCCCAAAGTCTCCAAAAGCACGTTCAAGAACGCCTTCCCCAAAGTCTCCAAAAGAAAATAAAAGTGGAGGTGGAACATCAATAACTCGTCATCGTAGAAATAATTCATCACGAAAAATAAAACGTCATTCCTCAAAAACGCAAAAACGTTATCGAAGATTTAGATGAAAAAACATATAAAATATTATAAAAAATAAAATAACACTATAAAATATATCATATATATCATATATACCACATGACGAATCTCGAAGACCGTTGTTATGTCATTTACGGTAAGGGATTTAAACCACTAAAAATAAAAGGCTTCGCAAATAAAAATAAATTGATACATACTTTGAAGCTTAAAGGATTTAATCCAAAAAGTTCTTTACTGAATTGTAATTCAGCAAATGGTAAGAAATGTAAAACAACTCCAACTTTTTACTAGTTCATATAATCCATAACCCATAACTCATAACCCATAACTCATAACAATATTTCATAGTTATTTAAAGAAATGACTATAAGATATAATAACTACAAAAAATCCATTATCGCCACCCCTCCCCTAAAAATACTTTTCTCTGTTTAGATAAATGAATAAATATAAGCCTTTTCCCCTTTTGGTTCCGTTTTTGTTGTATGCAGCGGCGGCGGCATCGGCATTACCCATCGAGATGCTACCACGTTATACACCACCCCTTAACACCCAAGATAGCACCCGCGATATTAGTATCATCTCTTTAGGAGACTGGGGGTCAGCCGCACTCGGCGGCTATCATTTGCGAAACGCCGAAAATACCGCTCGCGCAATGACAACATATGTATCAGAATATAACCCAAAACTTGTTTTAAATACCGGCGACAATTTCTACTACTGCGGGATTCAGAACACGAGCGACCCACAAATAAGCGAAGACTATGTCAACTTGTTTGGGAATATTAGTTTGCCTTGGTATAATGCGTTGGGTAACCATGACTACGGTTTTAATCCGGCGGCGCAGTTAGAATTAAACAAGACGATTTCGCAATGGATAATGGATGACCGGTATTATCATCGTCGCGTTGTTCTTTCAACCACTGGTTCCAGTATTCCTTTGAATATTATTGTACTAGATACGAATCCGTGTGTAAACGACTATAGGGGCGAAGATCGAAAGAAATGGGACCCATGTGGCACACAATATCCTACATGTTCTCCCATTGTCGAAGAATGCATGTTTCATGAAAATATTCTCGCACAAGACTGTAAGGCACAGCTCGACTGGTTCAATACTACGCTTTCCGATATTCCATCCAACGAATGGGTATTTGTCTTAGGACATCATAAAGCTGACGAAATAGATGCCGAAAATTTTCAGTCCGTTTTAAACAGCAGTCGTGTCCACTTGTACCTAAATGGACATAACCATAATTTGGAACATTATTCGATAGATGGAGAATCAAAATACATAACAACTGGAGCTGCAGGTATGGTAATAATAGGCTCTACTGGACATTCATTCGTAAAATTGCACGATGAATCGACGCAATTCAAATATAAAAAACACCAAGTAAAAAGCGTATGGAGTAAAATCGTCACCGGTTTCACAACGCATACATTTATAGATAGCGGAACAAAAGTGCGCACAGATTTTTGGGATGTAAATCAGCGCATATTACATACATTTACAGTTAACATATGATATTTATAATATTTATAATAAAATTACAAAACTACCACACAATTACCATACAGTTACTACACTTCTGTATGCTAATTGGAACTAAAAAGCTTATTCATATTTGCAACTTCTGGTTTATTATCACAATGAGTAAATAGCGTCTTTATAATTTCATTATCTCTAAATCGAATTGTATAGGTTTGCTGTAGTTTATTTCTCCCAACACGCCCCATAGCCTGAATCGTTTTTTCTTGTGTCATCGTACTCAAGTCTTTGCTAATATAACCATGACAAAACTGATAATTTGTTCCATACACATAGTCCGAAGATGCAATAATAATGTACAATTTTTGATTCTGCGCCAGCTCTTTGATGATTTCATTATATTTCACATTTGTATGATTTGTTATCGCACCAATTCCCATCAATAGTAGCACCTTCCAATGATTGTCAATTTGCAGCAACATAATTTTTTCTACCGTATTTTCATCCAAGTTCGCAGAAAATTCATTCGTATATTTGTCCCTTTTTGTCCATCTTATAATATGGTCTAGCTTATTCGGCACAAATACATCACTCAACGATATCCTCTTCACATTCGCTCTTATCATGTCTATAAGTTGTTGCTTTTCTCTTATTTCTCTAGTATCTACAACTATATTACCACCACCGCTTTTCCCCTTTGAACCATCTTTGCTACCATCCTTTGACTTTTCCTTCTCCTCTTCTATTGCTTGAATATCTTTTTCCAAAACGTCAATCTTATTCGACAGCGCATTATTATGTTCTATCGAAGTCATTAAGTCGTCAATAACCTCGGCAGGAATTTTAGAATTTTGAATCGCAAACTTTGCCACCTTTTCAACATCATTCGTCAGAAAAATCGTCGGTCCATCCGTCAGCGTATGTGCATCCTGCGTCGTAAAATAAATATTCGACTCATGTAGTTTGGTGCGTTTTGTTTTCATTTTATTGAAAAGTTCATCCCATTTATCAGGTATAATATTTTTAAGAAGAATCAAATAATATAATTTTATATTTGTCATCGTAATATCCATCATATCGGCAAAGTATCTCTCCATTGAGTACCTAGCACTCGTGTATAATTTTTCTTCATTTACAATTATGATAAATTTTACTATCTCATTTAGGTCAAAGTATCGCAAAAGTGTTTTGTAGTTCTCGCAGTGTTTTGCCGATGTAAGAACCTCGTCATATTTCTCAAATAAAAAATGCGGCAACTCCACATAACCATCTTTATTCACAATCGGGATTGACTTTGAGCAGTCATGACTGACAATAGATATAACTTCCGCCCCAATAAATCTTGACCTGAAATCCGAAATAGTTGTCTGTATTTCATTCTCATGTGGAAGCGTCGCCGACGACAATACGATATTGGGAATCTGGTTTTCAACCCAGTTTTTCTTAATTATTTTATGAAAGTCGTGTTCACTATAATCTAGCGAAATTGTCGGTTCGTCGAAATACGAAATAATATTATTAACATTATTAAACGCCTTCATATACAACATTGCATGAATATATGACTTGATATCGCATATCATTATTTCCACTTCGTCCCCTACTGTATTGTCCACCTTGCGAATCCGCCCATTTTTATCACGCGTTGCTTCCTTTACCGCATAATAATGCAGCCGAATATCGCTCACACTGTTACAGCCAAATGCAAACGCAATCTTTTTCATCGCACTGATTGCCGACTTTGCTAACGCTAGCCCCACGTGTCGCGCGGCACAAACAAAAATAATTCTGTATTTTTTAGTTATAAATCCTCCCACCAACGGGTCCGGGTTGGGCAAATTAAATGGCTCCGATAGCCCAATCGGGGTTAGTGTTTTACCTGTGCCTGTTGGAGCAATATATAATATAAGTTTTGGATTCGGATTTTTACAAACAGTGAATATTTGTTTTTGGTGTTCGTATAGAGCAAAATCTTGGTACTTGAATAGGTATTCATTTTTTTCGACGAATTTGTAAGAATACCGAATAAATGTTTTTATTTTGAAATCATTCTCATATTTTTCTAAAATATTATTTACGAAATGAACCACATATGTATTGAGGTGTTCGATTTCATTATTTTTCATAAATTTTAAAGTATAATAATAATAATACCAGTTCGCCTTTTTGTCTTGATAGTGTTCCAATAGTTGCTCAATAATTTCTATCAAAACAAACTCGTAAATTTTGTCGTTACTTGTGTCTTCTTGAAAATTATTATTCACTATTCTCATTTCATCTATTTTTTTTATTTTTAAATTTTTATTCTTTCCAATCACTTCTTCGCAGTTGTAATCCGCATAATCATATTCACTGCATATTTCTTCTATCTTTTTTTTAAAATATTTATTGAAAAGAAACACCATGATTTCTTCCGTAATAGACGTCTTTAAAATTCCTATGATAGACTTTGCCGAATTATACTTAATATTTACGTCTGAAAATCCCTTTTTAATTAAATTCAAAATTTCAACTTCGTCTTTGGACTCTGGTATTTCCATATAGTCCCATTCTGCTTTTGATAACTTCTTTTGATATAGGTCAATATGTATATCTACTTCCGGTTCGTGTTCGCACTGTTTGTCGTTTTTATTTTCTATTATTTCTCTGTTTTCTGTGTTTTCCGTCATGTTGTGTTGTAGTGTAGTTACTGGTCGAAATATAGTATGTGTTAAGATGATTGAAGCTGTGTGTATGTATCGTTATATAATTTTAAAAAGATATATTTAACCTACTTTAATATATTATATAATAATGACATTTCCAAGTGTATAAAATTGAAAAGAAAATATTTAGTATATTATAATCGAAATGACATCATTACCTTTTTCTGAAAACACAGCAATGTCTAGTCGTGTCGCATCTTCCGTATCTTCCACATCTGCCACCACCGCTCCTATTATTATAAGTTTTGATGGAAATATTGGTTCAGGAAAATCGACAAAGGTGAGAGACATTGAAAACTATTATAAAGAGAAAGGCAGAACGGATGTTATCTTTATTCAAGAACCTGTTGACTCGTGGAATTCAGTTGTTGACGAGAATGGTGTGACAATTCTTTCCAATTATTATAAAAACCAAAAAAAGTTTGCATTCCGTCTTCAGATGCTCGCCTATATTTCGCGGCTGTCTCTTCTTCGCGATGCTGTCAAAAAAGGTTACAAATATATTATTACCGAAAGATGTGTTGGAACAGACAAAAATGTGTTTTCGAAAATGTTATACGACAAGGGTGATATAGAACATGACGAATATATTATTTACACAAAATGGTATGAAGAATTTATAAGCGATGTACCAATCGGGGCAATTGTATATATAAAGGCGTCTCCTGAAACGTGCTTAGAGCGGGTAAATATTCGTGCAAGAGAAGGAGAAAATATCCCACTTGAGTATTTAAAAGAGTGCGATAAATATCACAACGAATGGATTGACAGCGAAAACATTCCGAAACTTGTTATTGATGCGGACATAGACTTACACAAAAACCCGGAAGCAAATATCAGAATATTGGAACAAATTGATACATTTATTACATCGCTTTAATTCAAAAACCTTTACCACAGTTGTCGTCGCTTCTTATTTTCCGTTTTCTATATATTTGACACCAAATACTTTGTTCGAGTTATATATTAATATATCTAATTCTTTACTGGTAGTTGGAAATAAATCACTTCCATATATATCTTGTAGTAACAACCATTCAAACATTCCTCCTACATATACGTAAACATTTGTAAATCCTAGCCTTGTTAATTGTTCGTATTTTTTATATGTATTTTCATCATTACAATTTTTACCATATAATATAATATTTTTATCCCGATTTTTTTTAATAATAGAATTTATAATTTTCTCTTCTTGGTCTATTTGAATTGTATTTTTTATCAAACACTTTTGCATATTATCCTGTAGTGTATTTATTATGATATAATTATCAGTATTACTTCCACTACAGGCTTTTTGCATATCTTCATAGTTTATTTTTTTTATTGATATTTGATTTCCCATTATTTATATAGAAATTTTATTTATATAATAAAAATACTGTAATTATATTTTTATTATATTTTTCATGTCTTATGTTTTTATGTTTTTATAACTCCATTATTCATTCACTTTAATTAAAATTTACTACAATTTCTACTTTTTCTTTTTTAATACTTTTTGTTGCAGAAACTGATAACTCTTCACGCTTTTTTCTCGTCTTGTTATTTATATCTCCAGTAAAAATTCCTACATTTGAAGACACACTATTAGTACCATTATAGGTTGTGTCGTTTACGTAATTCCCGTCATTCGCGTCATTCGCGTCATTCCCGTCGTTTGTATCAATATTTACAGAGTCAGTCGATGAACTAGAAATGGAAGAACCAGACAATGACTTGCTCTTTGAAGTACTATTCCTATTATTCATATCTTTTTCAATATTTGAATAATTTTCTTCTATAAAACGAATTACATTGTTTTCTAGCGCCCATTTAAAAAAATTTAACTGTCCTATCGTTGTCTGAATATATTTACCGTCTTTATATGGAACCGTTATTCTATCCCATCTACAAAAAGGGTCGAACCTCTTCTTTGAGTATGCTTTCAATTTTAATTTGTAGTCTACATATACTTTAAAGCGACGCCCCGTATTTGGTATCTCATATACTGTATAATATTTTTTCGCATAGTTAGTTGCAAACCAGTCTATTATTCTTAGAGAAATTTTTGACTCCCCGTTTATTATTCGCAGCATATAATCCATATTGTTACTCTCTTCGTAAAACTTTAAAAGGTTGTTCAATAAAAGGTCATTCTGAGTCGTATAGTTATTAGAATATGTTGAGGCGGTATTGGTACTAGAAGACATTTTCAACTTTTATTTTATTTATAATTGTAATTGTATTTGTATTTATTAAAATAAAGTTCATTTTAAATGCTTTTTGTGCAATTAAAATAAGTATAATATTTGTAAATAATTATAGATTATAATATTTTATTATCATGGTCTTTTTTTATGAATTTCATCTGTTTTCCCAATTTAAATCGGTCACTGTCCATAGTACCTCTTCTTATATTGCAGTCTAGACATGCGATAACTATATTGTCATTGTTGTGTCCATAATTATTGTCAATTCTATCAATTGTCCACTGCGTCTTTGACAATACTTCGTTGTATATAATATAACACTTTTTTTGACAATAGTAGCATTTTAGTCCGCAACTTGTTAATTTCGACAATACATGTTCCATATCTATAAATTTATCTTTTTCATATAATTCTTTCTCTATGTCTTGTTGTTTATATCCGCTTATTTTTTTTTCTATTTCTTTTGTAAATATCTCACGGTTCTCTAGTGGTCTCACATCCATATAAAGTTTATTTATCAAAGATATTTGCTCATCGTGATTCTCGTAAAATGCAATAGTCTCTTTTGAAAACTTTTTTATAGAATTTCTTTCGCAAATCATATCTGGATTTTCTAAACTTTTTATCTTATCAGTATTTCTTTTTCCTGTTATCGAAATTGATTTCATGGACTTTGTTTTTATATCATAAATATAATAATTATGACAAATAGAACAAATAGAACAAATATAACAAATAGAAAAAAAGGTTAAACTTTACTTTATATATATATTATACAAGATGAGCAAAGAAATGAAAGACCTGAAAAATATAAAATATAAGTCAATGCTTTTAAGTAATAGTAACTATAATAACTTAAGTCCAAGAGACACGAATGATGTAAATAATATTAACGATTTTCTTGAAAAAGAAAAACAAACACATACAAATGAGCTTTGGAGTAAGCTAGACAAAACAATCAAAATGCAAAAAATTCGCGTTTTTATTGACCACTATTCTACAATTAATAACCTTACCGCAAAGGAGTCAAAAACATTACTCGCATTTTTAACTACAAGTCTTGACCAAAAACGTTTATCAAAAGTAAAAGATGTTATTTATGACCGAGAAAATGGTGTTATTAAATCAATACCGTGTCTCTTATTCAACCAAATAAATCGCAAGTTTACTCTAAAAAGGTGTGAAAAGCGCCAGTCTACGTTGAAATGTCTTCCTCCTAAAAAAACAAATAAAACACGCGATAATAAAGGTGCAAAACTTGCCGGTATATCTTCATCTTCTAACTCAAGAAATAATTCCAATCATAACAGCGATGACGATACTAAGTAAGTAGTACTCTGTTACTTATATATTATATAATATGTTCATTCTATTTTATCTTCCCAATTCTTATCTATTATAAAATTGATACTGACTTAGAAATATTTATTTATTTATATATAACCACTCTTTTAAGATACCCTAATCTTTCATTTTAACATTTAACATTTTGTAAATCACCACATTTATATACCACCATGCCCGATGTATCCATTCAAACAGATGATATTTTAATAAATGGTGTTCCATTGAATGAATTTATCAACAAAAATAGTAATATTCAAAAAAATGACATAGAAGATAATGAATCAATATGGGATTTTCTAAATGATAATAATAGTGGTAGCGACAGTGACATTGAGGGTGGTGGAGATGATACCAATATATGCCCCTCATTGTCTGAGACGGATATAGAAGAGATGCGAGAGTCTGTTTTGTATTGCATCGAACAAAATGTAAAAAATAATCCTCTGTCATTTAGTGACCCAACTTTTCATGTAAGGTTGGAGAATTCGATATATGAAATTATAGACGACACGTTTTCGTATGGTTCATATGGTTTGCTTATTAAAAATGACGTATTTACATTCACAGATGACATGGAAAATAGCATCGAGGAAATTGTAACCAGTTGTTTGGAAGAATACTTTGAAACTGTTGTTCCTCCGAGGTCTTATCCAAATACTCGTATTTTACATCCCCCGAATGTCGCCGAAGTAACTAAAAAAATAGAATACTTAAAATCAATTCCGCAAGATGAACAGAGAACAGCGGGGTGGTATATTTTCCGGAATAAACTTATCACGGCAAGTGCTGCATGGAAAGTATTTAAATCGGATTCGTGTGTAAATCAGCTTATTTATGAAAAATGTAAACCACTTAACATTAGCATTACCTCCGCATCATCTCCATGCGAAATGGATGACATGGATGATATGGACAGGAAAAAGGAGCAAATAATAGTAGAAAAAACATATGTAAATACAAACTCGCCTCTCCACTGGGGGCAAAAATATGAAAAACTTTCGGTTATGATATATGAAGCAAGAAATAAGACAAAGGTCGGGGAATTCGGTTGTATCAAACATCCCAAATATGAATTCTTAGGAGCCTCACCTGATGGCATCAACGTTGACCCCGTGTCACCATTATATGGGCGAATGTTGGAAATTAAGAATGTATTCAATCGAGAAATAACGGGAATACCGTTCGAAGAGTATTGGATACAGACACAGCTACAAATGCAGGTATGTGATTGCGACGAATGTGATTTTCTAGAGACGTGTTTTAAAGAGTACGAAGATGAAGCGGCGTTTTTACACGACTCTTGTTCGGATAATGATGCCGAGTTTTATTTAACATCGGCTAAAACGGTTAAAGGTGTTATTGCTTATTTTATGAAAGACGGTAAACCGTTTTATGAATATGCGCCATTATATTTGACGCGTACTCAATATGATAAGTGGTGTGAAGATGTTATTGACAAGAATGCGGGAATTACATGGTTAAAAAATATATACTGGTATTTAAGCGAATATAGTTGTGTTCTTATTAGAAAGAATGATATATGGTTTGAAAGTGCAATTAAAAAAATAGAAACTGTGTGGAATACCATTCTTAGGGAACGAGAATCGGGATATGAACATAGAGCTCCTAAAAAACGAACACCGAAGAAGAAGACGAATGTACCAGACGATGAAGAGACTACCGAAACAGGTTGTCTTATCGTAATATCTGATTTAGAACTAAATTTATAATGTGTGATGATACGCAATAGTACGTAATAGTACGTAATAGTACGCAATAGTACGCAATAATACACAAATATAAACAATAAATATTGTGTAATTATTTATTGTTTATTGTTTATTTTTTTTTTGAAGATATTTTTAACACTACTTATTCGCAACTATTTGCTGCCCACCAGTTAATACGTGTTACATTAGCGTTTAATGGAATCGGGTTGCTTACTATTTCTTTTTGTTGCTCCGTTTCTTTATACGGTGTTCCGCAGAATTCTGCCGGTGAACATATACCTGCATCTGGTGTTGTCCATGTTTTTCTGTTATTTGTCATTTGTTTAAATGAACTAGGATAAACCGGATAATTTTTCCATATATTAAAATTATTGTTTTTTGTAACATCTGTATTTTCTTTCACGTCATAGTCCCCATGTAAAAGAAGTTGCTCTCTGCCATTTTTGGTAAAGTCCTCCGGCACCAGTTGATTATTGTTATTCATATTTGGTGTGAATGTTTCAGTATGATACACTTTTATAGTTCCTATAAAAACTAGAACTAAAAATACTACTAAAACTATTAAAATAATATCTATGAAAAATTTTAAGCCATAACCTCTTGATTGTGAGAATTTCATTTGTATCTAGTAATGTATTGTATATATTATTGTATATAATTTAAAAATATTTTATTATTATGTGAGTTTTATTTATATTTTTATAGTTATTATGTTTCTATAATTATTATATTTCTATAATTATTTTATTTCTATAGTTATTATATTTGAATAATATATAGTATATTGTAGTATCCGTGTTCGATGAGTGGGAAAAAACAAAAATCGTTAAAGGAGATGGAAGATGAATTAGAGGCTCAGCGCGAAAGTGCAAGAGTAGAAAGATTAGGCATAGGAAGATTCTCTGGTTCACCTTCATCGTTAACTCAGTCATTGGCAGGTAGACAGTTTCATGAACTTACCCCAGCTAGAATGGAAAGAAGAGAAGCAATGAATCAACCTTATCAGTCGCATATAGCTGCACCCGTTCAAAGCGGAATTAGTTCTTCCTTATTGCTTTCACGTATGAATACTGAAGCAATTGAAAAACAGGCTAGATTTTTTGCTTTACTAGAAAGTAAATATGGTGCAATTAAAGGAAATGATAAAAGCTACGAGGATGCAATCAATAGGTATCTTGACGACGAAGAAGCAATGCGTTTAGCAAGTCAACAAAGAATGGAAACGCAAAAACAACGCTCCGACCATTTTAAAGGAGTGGAAGAAAAATTAAAAACAGAACGCGAAGGATTTCGTCCAATGCAGCAAATATACAATGCATTATTTCAACGCAATTATAAAGGTCAATCCGGAAGTCGCGAGGAACAAGAAGCACAAGAAAGACAACAACGATATGAAGAGGAGCATCGTAGACGACAACAAGAGCAATGGGAAGACATGCAACGCGCTCAACGCGAATGGGAACAATATCAAAGACAACAACAAGGGCGTCAACAACATTCCTATGCGCGTGGTGGTCCAGCTCAAGAACCACCATCCCCAGGAAAACGCCCTAAAATGCAAAGAAATAAAGCGTTGGCTTTTATGGGTATCGACCCTCGCTCGGCGCCTACCGCGCGTGATATTAAATTAGCTTTCAATAAAAGGTCTTTACAATTACATCCCGATAAACATTTACATAACAAGGAAAAGGCAGCAAGTAAATTTAAAAGAATGCGCAAGGCATTTAATTCTCTTACAAACAAGGGACAAAGTGATAGCGATACGTCTGGTAGTATGGGAGGAAGCACTATGAGGCGACACCATAAAGGTGATAGAACTCGTAAAAATAGAAGCAAGAAATAGTGCGGAAAATATACTATGAAAAATATACTATGAAAAATATACTATGAAAAAATGGTATAAATATAATATGTGTAATAATACTATACTCCGCTACACATATTATATAACCATATACCCCCCATGTCAACAACAGTTAAAAACGATTCTGCAAATACACACGAAACAGAGATGCGTGTAAAAAAGCGTGATGGTTCTCTCCAAGACGTAAAATTCGACAAAATTTTAACACGCGTAAAGAAGATAGGATTGCAAGCCGGTGTTTCTATCAACTTTTCAGCACTTGTTATAAAAATCATCGACCAGTTGTATGATGGTATTCCGACCACAAAAATCGACGATCTTACCGCTGAACAATGTGCAACTCAATCATCGCAGCACCCCGACTACGGTACACTTGCATCATATATTATCATTTCCAATCATCACAAAAATACCGACCCATCATTTGTAAATGTTATGCGACGTCTATATGAATTCACCGATAATGACGGTATTCATACACCTCTTATTTCGCATTCTACTTGGCATATTATCGAAAAAAATAGTGACTTCTTAGATAATTTTGTATCATTGCATTCTAAGAATGATTTTTTATTCGACTATTTCGGTTTTAAAACATTAGAGCGCGCCTACCTTATGAAAATAAATGGCGTGATTCAGGAACGCCCACAGTATATGTGGATGCGTGTATCGATTGGTATACATGGCGAAAATTTGAAAAAGGCGTGTGAGACATTTTTACTTATGTCCGAAAAATATTTTACGCATGCTACACCGACTCTTTTCAACGCGGGAACGCCGCGTCCACAGCTTAGTTCCTGTTATTTGATTTCCATGGAAGACGATAGTTTGGATGGTATTTTCAATACGCTAAAGGAGTGTGCGAATATTTCGAAATGGGCGGGTGGTATTGGTCTCCACATTCATAATATTCGCGCGTCGGGTAGTTTAATACGCGGAACAAACGGTTCATCTACAGGTATTGTTCCTATGCTTCGTGTATTTAATAATACGGCGCGATATATTGACCAAGGAGGTCGTCGTAATGGAAGCTTCGCTATATACTTGGAACCATGGCACGCCGATATTGTTGATTTTTTGGACCTCAAGAAAAACCAAGGCGACGAGGAAATGCGTGCACGTGACTTATTTTATGCGATTTGGATTCCCGATCTTTTTATGGAAAAGGTAAAGACAAATGAAGACTGGTGTTTATTTTGCCCCGACGAGTGTCATGGCTTGGCTGATGTATATGGCGACGAATTTAAGAAACTCTATGCAAAATATGAAAATTTAGGTAAGTTTAAACGTAAAATAAAGTCACGTGACCTTTGGTTTAAGATTCTAGATAGCCAAATGGAAACAGGAACGCCCTATTTGTGTTATAAGGATGCGGCGAATCACAAAAGCAATCAGAAAAATATTGGTACAATCAAGTCATCCAATCTTTGTACGGAGATTATTCAATATTCTGATAAAGATGAAACAGCAGTATGTAATCTTGCGAGTATTGCTTTGAACCGGTTTGTTAATTATGATGTTGACACGTGTAATCATGTTTTTAATTATGAACATTTACACGATGTTGTTCGCGTCGTTACACGAAATTTGAACCGCGTCATTGATATCAACTATTACCCAACAGAAAAAACGCGGGTTAGTAATTTGCGTCATCGCCCCATTGGTATTGGTGTGCAAGGATTGGCGGATGTTTTTTTCATGATGGATATTCCGTTTCATAGCGACGAAGCTATTAAAATAAACAAGCTAATATTTGAAACGATATATCATGCCGCATTAACCGAATCGAATCTTATTTCGGCAGAACGTTCGCGTTATTTTGCCGCGTCTTCGTCATCTTCGTCATCTTCGTCATCTTCGTCATCATCTACCGAAGACGTGTTTCAACTAACAGAGGAAGAGAGTTTTAATTTAAAAAATACACCAGATTTGTTGGGTGCTTATTCATCCTTTATTGGTTCGCCGATGTCTCGTGGTATTTTTCAGTTTGATATGTGGAATGTAGCGCCAACACCCGGACGGTATGACTGGGAATCGCTTCGTTCCGATATTATTAAACACGGTTTGCGTAACTCGCTTCTTGTTGCGCCGATGCCTACTGCAAGTACCTCGCAAATTCTCGGCAATAATGAATGTTTTGAACCGATTACTAGTAATATATATATGCGGCGAACATTAGCAGGTGAGTTTATTATGGTGAACAAATATTTGATTCGCGAGTTTATTCGTTTAGGTATATGGAATCAGAATATAAAAAATAATATTATTGCGAATCGGGGGAGTATACAACAGCTTGACCCGGCGGTAATTCCCGGACTAACAGAACACATTAAAAACAAGTATAAAACGGTTTGGGAAATACCTATGAAACATTTGATAGATATGGCTGCAGACAGAGGGGCGTTTATTTGTCAGAGTCAGAGCTTGAATCTGTGGCTTGAAGAACCGAACTACAATAATCTGACATCTATGCATTTTTATTCTTGGACGCGTGGACTTAAGACGGGTATCTACTATTTGCGTAGAAAGCCGAAACACCAAGCGCAACAGTTTACGATTGAACCGGAACGGTTGGAGAAAGAAAAAAATGACGATGATAGTGAAAATATTACCTTTGATGCTGGTGGTGGTGTTATTGCTAGTGCTATTGAAGGTAACGACAATGGATGCGAAATGTGTTCTTCATGATTCATATTCATATTCATATTCATATTCAACTGCAAGTTTCGCGAAACAGTATGCGAAAGTGACGCGACTCAAGCGAAAGATTCACGTTATGAGCCAACTTACAATAACATTTCAGCGTGACAACCGTATCAGCAAACGAATTGTGTAAATTTTGCGGAGCCGGTACTCCCGGGAATAGGTGCTCATATAGTTCCATCAACTTGGGGAACTTGAATCCTTTTGTTCCATTCGAAAACGTGTAGTCGATTTTGCAGACTTCTTTGCTATTTTTCATCGTACAATAATCGGCTGGAAAGTTCATTCTCATATTGTTGCGAATCCCTTCTACCAAAATGAAACGCTTATCAAATGAAACGTTGTGTCCAACACACAAGTCTACACGCCCAAGCGCATCGCGTAGTCGAATAAGCGCGTCTTGTATAGGTACACCTTTTTGCTCCATAACTTCACGTGTAATTCCGTGTATTCCTTCCGATACAGGGTCGACGATTACCCATGGATTTAGCTTGACGTATGCATCGTATGTTTCCTCGAGTTCGCCGGTTTCCGTATCGTATATAATATAACTTACCTGCATGACGTGTGGCCACTTGTCGGTATCATATATAGATGGATTGCGTTCTTTGGGTAATCCGGAGGTTTCAGTGTCGAAAACAAGAACTTTCATTTTTTGTTGTTTGTTGTTTGTTGTTTGTTGTTTGTTGTTTGTTTGTTTGATGTTTGTTTTTCTTTTTTGAAAATAGTATTCTGTATATTATTTATTAGGATAGATTTACTTCAATTTAATGAAATTTTTTATTGTATGTAAATAAATATTATATATACTATATATAAATAACTATATATAGTATAAAATAATGGCTGGAAGAAGTTCGGGTCTTGGTGGTGGAATTTTAGGTTCAGGAATATTCGGTTTTTTTGGAACTACGATACGATGTGATTCAAAAGACGATTCAATGTATTGTAATATTATGAAATGGTTTAACTTACTAATCGTGTTTTTTGTCGTCCTTTATATTTTATATATATTATATAACTTTTTTATTGCTCCGTCTATGAGAAAAAGGAGATGAAATGTGCGGTACGAAACTGCCGTGTCCAACTCCGATACAGATACAATTAAGAAAACTCTTTGCATAACCCAAAGCTTTTTCTATGCCACTGACTGATTCCGTGTAGCTTGATACCGTCCATATGTTTTTTTGTTCCGTACCCCTTGTTGCTTTCTAGGTCATAACGCGTATCTAGATCCGGATTTTCTTTGCACATTTGCATAATATACTCGTCGCGTGTAACCTTTGCGAGAATCGACGCAGCCGCGATTGAAGCGTATGTATTATCACCACTTTCAATACATTTATGTGGTATTTGGATATAAGAGTCATTGCATAACTTCATCATAGGTATAAAATCATTACCGTCTACGAGTAGGTATAATTTATCCGGTGTTGTATTCATTTTTTCCATTATTTCATTTACAGCATTGTGCATACAGTCTATCGTTGCTCTGCGTATATTTTTTTCATCAATATCTGTATGCTCGGCGTATGTAACACTCCAAGCGATAGCGTGTGATTTTATATATTCCGCTACTTCTTTTATTTTCTTGTCGGAGTGGAATTTTTTACTATCTTTCATTTTCGAAAAATCGAATTGTTTGCTATCTTTAGGTAAAACCACGGCTCCAATATATACGCGTCCAAACATAGGACCTCTTCCGGCTTCATCGATGCCAATTTCAATAAAGGGTGCTTGTGCTGATC
>Ga0214923_10004545_pt1 | contig 16680 bp, 18 predicted proteins | sample LL1510_MetaG_FD_177993 | JGI IMG/M metagenome (GOLD analysis project Ga0214923, IMG submission 177993) | Freshwater microbial communities from Lake Lanier, Atlanta, Georgia, United States - LL-1510 | ecosystem: Environmental > Aquatic > Freshwater > Lake | place: USA: Georgia | collected...
TTGTGGCGCTGGTTCAGGTGCGGGTTGAGGTTTTGTATCAGGAGTTGGTGAGGGTTTTTTATTCATATGCATCTTTATTAGGTAACCTAATACAAAAGCTACCAAAAGGATTAGCAAAATTTTTAAAACCATTTTTATAATAATAAAAGATAGAAAAATAAAGAAAAATAATATTTTTAAGCACTGTTATTTCTAATAAGACTTTTTAATTAAAAAAGGAGGATAAAAAAACGATGAAAAATATGGTAATAAAGTATTTAACAAAACTTGTTAAATCTAAAAAAGTTTTGTTAATGTATTTTCAATATAAACTTAATGATTGATAATTTAAAAATTGATATATAAATAATATTGCATATGTTATAAAAAAGATTGAAGTTCCTGCTTTTAAAAAGACGGTTGTTTTATATTGAACTAATTCAATATAAAATAAAAATGATTCAAGTTTGTGATGATATTAAGATTGAGCATATAGCAAAAGTAAAATATAATGGAATGATACATTGTCCATTTCTGTTTGCAAAAAAGGTTTCAAAAGCAATAAACAAGTATTTATACGACGAAGTTTACAGAGATATGTCTCATTCTATATTTCCAAAAAACAAGTATGTCAGTGATATATCAGACTATGTTTATAGTTTTTTACACAATCCTCATAGTAATCTACAAATACTAGAAATTAGTGATATGGATTATATAAGGGAAAATAAGATTTATTTTCTTCCATTTTATAAATGCGTATCAGAAAATATTTATAACATATATGGGGTAGATCACCATGAATATAATAAAATCTCGTCGTGTATAATTAAGTTTGAAGATGCATATATTCCATTATTGAGAGAGAGATGTCTTTACTTATCTCATGTAATAAAAAGAAACAAAAAAGAATTTGGATGTATGTCTATGTGTAATTTATTTACAGTTGAGAATGTTCAAGGAGTATATAGGATAGTTAGAAAATATATGGAGATTTGCAATTCAGATTTTTCCAGTAGTGAAAATAATGAGATTTGCAGTGATTGGTTGCAACAAGAGATAACTACATATTTATTTAAAATCCATTTACTGACAGCGGAAACAGTGTTTGCTCATATAGATAACAAAAAAGTTGAGAAGGAAGTAGTGTGTGTTAATAAAGAAAAAGAGATTCAAAAATTAAGAAAAAGTTTTTTAATTGAAATTAAATAATAAAGTTTTTATGTTTACACTCAATAAAAAAAGAAATGGCAGTACAACTTCCTAAATGGTCAGGTTTCGTAAATCCATCAGTTGAGATTCCTCATATTTATAAAGATCCTCCTAAATCAAAATTTACAACAAAGCGTGATAAAGTATCTGATGCCGATGTGCAGTGGATGACCCGTCCTGATAGTATTTATTCTGATCCAACAAGAATAAATGAGAATATTAAATATTTACCTCGTAGCATTGACCCCATAGCAAAGGTTAAGTATGGTTCAAATCCTTACAAGCTTGATGTTATAAGACCACCCGAGAGATCTGCAGAGTACGAGATTGCTTTATCTCGTCCTCGTATTCATCAGAACAAATCAGTGTATACAAATCCTGGATTATCTGATGGACGTTCGGGTATAGATGTGGGTCAGTATATAGATTTATACCAGGTAAAAGATATTACTGATGTGCAAAAAACTGTGGCACAAGTTAAGCCTGGCGCTTATTACAAGGTTGAGTATCTTGATCCTACCATTTTTGATATTCAACCTCTCAATAAAGTTATTGAAGATAAAGACTTATTTTATAGTGCACAAGCTAATGCTCTTTTCAAAATAGAAGATACAAAGGGATTTAGACCTTACGCTGCCACCCACTTGCCTGAAAAAATACAGTATAATGTCCCTAGACTGTTATCAAGACCTATTTACAATGTGGTTGTTCCTGATCAAAAGCTCATGACTAAACAGGATTTGAAAAATATTTTCACTAATCAAAACTACAAGTTCAATCCTATTGTTAATGAAAATCCTGACTTGCAGCTCTGTGCCAAGTCAAACAGATTTAATGTAAGCGGTATTCCTAATGCTCTTGCGGCTACTAATAATATTGTTTATAACATTGATTTAGAACCCAAGAGCGTGGCTCACGATGCTGGTGTAAATCCAACTGGTGGATATAAGGTAATGGAAGCACAAGAGCATTGTTTGCGTCCTAAAGGTTTACTTACAGAATCCTATACAAATCCTAATGCTCCTTCTCTTGAACAAGTGCGTTTTGAACACGATCTTAAATCAAAGGAGACTCTTATTGATGTTGTAAGTAGTGCTAATTCCATATTTAAACCCCAGGTTGTACAAGAATACGATATATATGCAAATAAAAATATGTTGAAAGATGTGGCTACAAATCTGAATGCCCACTATACAAAAGATCAAGAAAAAGCTGAACTTGAACTTGCTAAAAAGGTATCTCAGGAAAAGATTGAACTCGACCGATACAGGTCAAATGTGCCTCTGAACAAGGGTAGAGATGAAGTTCAATTAAAACAAGCACAAAAGATAAGACCCATGTTAGAACTTGCTATGTATCAAGATGTAAATAATTATACACCTTAATTAAAAAAATATTTTATCATAACTTAAATAAAATGCAAAAAGAAGAGAAAAAACATTTGAAAATATTTTTAACAAAATTACTAATTTGTCTTATTATCAAGAGTGTGATTGAAGGTAGAATTACAATAGAAGAAGTGCATGCTATAATAGACCAGATCGCGATTGCAAAACAAATAAAAAAGAGAGAAAGAGAGAGACAAAGATTGATAGAAAGGGAGAATAAGCGTTTTCAAGATATTTGCAAAAGATTTAAGAGTCATAGAAATTGTCAATCTGTGGATTGAAAAAAAGTTTTTTATTTTCTATGTATAAAATAAAAAATGTCACTAACAGAATTAACAAAACTAATTGCAACAGCTGAACCTATTGATGTTCGCCAGGAAGAATATAGAGTTACTGGAAAAATGAGAGCTGCTCCTAAAAATCCTGAAATCGGTGTTGACATTTTACCACCCATGGCCACAATTCCTGTCAACATAGCTTCTGTTTCTGCAAAAAAAATGCAGGCGCTTGGTTTGAAATTACCTGAAAATTTTACTTGGAATAACTATGAAGATGTAAAAAAACATAAAGCTGATTTAAACTTACCTGAAGATTGGATAACTCCTGTTTACAATCAGGGTTTATGTGGTTCTTGCTGGGCTTTTGCTGCAGCCTCTTGTCTTTCTGATAGATTTGCTATTGCTAACAAAACAAAGGCTCCTCAATTCAGTCCTACTTATTTCTTGTCATGTGATAACAAACAAATTCCTGGGACACTTGCTGGAAATGCAGGATGTGCTGGTGGTATTCCATCAAGTGCTTTTCAATTTGCCAAAGATAAGGGTATTCCTTCTATATTCTGTCAAGATTATGATTGGTGTTCAAAAAATAAATCATGTTTTACTACCAAAAGTGTGGGTGCTGGTGCAGAAAGTTTGAATAAGATTATTCCTCAATGTCAGCAATCATGTCTAAAATGCGAAGAACAAAAAGACGGTTCAATTAGATGCACAACCAAACCGGACGAGTTCAAGGTTTATAAAGCAGATGCTTGGCCAAAGTCTGAACTTGATAATAAACAAGCTTATATACTTGAACATACAAATGCTTCTAAAACCTTTTTCGGAGATGGACCAAAAGTAATTACTGAAATTAAGGAAGAATTGTGGTTGCGTGGCCCTGTTGTTGGTTGCTACAAGATCTTACAAGATTTCGTTGTAAGAGAAAAATGGTATAAGGGAAAATCAGGACTTATATATATGAATGATAGAAAAAAGAACTACAAATCACTGGGATACCATGCTGTAGTTATTATGGGTTGGGGAGAGGAAGTGATGGAAGATGGTTCTAAACTACCTTACTGGATTGTTAAAAACAGCTGGGGAGATCATTATGCTGATAATGGTTATTTCAAATATGCCATGTACAATAAAGAAAAGGATATCAATACAGATATTAATCTTGATGTTCCTATTATGATAGATGGTGGTGTAATTTGGTGTGGTATTTCAGCCCCTGTTATTTTTGGTCAGGCAAAAGAAGAGCCTAAGAAAATTCAAGATGAAAAGACAAAGGAAATAGAACAAGTTATACAAGAAAAAGAAGAGATGTATGACGAGGAACATCGTTCATATTTTTCAAAGATTGTTGGTAAAATTTTCGGAGAAAAAGTAACAGCCATACCTGAAATTAAAGGTGAAAGTCTCGAGGAACGAAGAGAAAGACGCAGAAAAATAATGAAAGAGAGATACCAAAGAAGAAGAATGATGGAATTTTTGGTGATTGTATTACTAATTTTAATTATTTATCTCTTGTTGAAAAAGTAAATAAAGTAGATAAAAAAAGTAATCATATAAAAAAATATATTTTTTATATGATTGATTAATAAAATGATTATACTCTGTTTTCTTGTCGCTATAATAGCTGTTTTATTATTTTTTTACAGATATCCCACACCTATTAAGAGAAAAAATGATTTTAATAATATTTACAGTCCTGCCTTTGGAAGAATTATGAAAATTATAGAAAGCGAAAATGAAGTTTTTATTGCCATTTTCTTGTCACCACTCGACATTCATTATCAATTTTTTCCTGTTGCAGGGACTGTAACAAATATACAACATGATCATACGGGTGTTTTCAAACTTGCCTTTGAACTTAATAAAAGCAATCAAAATGAAAAGGTAATTACAACAATGAATAACAAACACGGAGAGTTCAAAATATTTCAAATTGCTGGTTATCTCGTAAGACGGATTGCAAACTTTTCAAAAGTTAATCAGACTGTAGAAAGCGGAGAGGATCTTGGTTTAATTCATTTTGGAAGTCGGGTTGATATTATCATTCCTAAAAGTAACAGTAAATTTAAGTTACAAGTGAAGGAGGGTGAGTATGTATCAGGGTTTAATACGTTGTTAGGATCGTTTACAGAAAATGTTTAAAATACTTATCACTATACTTCTTTGTTTATTGCATCAATTTTTCCAGAGTGATGTAAAAAGTTAAATAACTCGTTTTGAGGCCTATAGCCATTCAACCCGAAAAGACAAGCAAAAATAATTTCATCAACTATGCCATCGCGAAATTTTTCTTGTATATTCCACTGATGACGATTATAAAGAATAAACTTGATACAGTTTATGTAATCCTCGTGATTTACTCTACAAGATCCTATCACCGTTGTAAATAATTGAGGAACACTAAAATCACATGAATGCATTACAGAATAAATTGCTCCCCAATGCCAGTGAATAGGAGAACGGTTGTTCATATCAGATTCACCAGGTATCATAAAAGGATATGGAGATTTTTCTAAGTAGTTCCAAAACACTTCAAAATCGGTGTTGATAATCATATCCACATCAAAGAAAAGAGTTTTTTCAAAAGGTGATAACACAATATGAAACAGTTTTGGAATAAGTCCATACTTATTCCAGCTATTTTCAAGATTTATTTGACAAATTATACTGTTCTATTATTTTTTCAGAGTGGAATAACTTGAAAATATATTTATCACTGTCTTTTTCAAAGGAAAAGTACTTATTCTTAAGTTCATCATTGTCATAAAAAACGCATATGGGACGATGAGTGTCATATCTACGAATGTTTTCTATCAAGCGTTTGCAAAGTTTATAATAAAGTTCATCATTAAGAGAAATAAGGCAATATCCTTCACTCATTTTTATTATGTTAACATTATGAATTTTTAAAAATATTTATTTATGTTTATCAATGTTTATAAAATGTCCTTTTCAATTTATAAACCCTATGTAAAATTTACTACATACCCTGGTGGAGGTGGTACAACAAATGTTACAAACATCGACATATCAGCTCAAATAGATATTTCTGCCACGATTAACACAGACATTTGTCAATATGATGCTACCTATTGGCAGAATGTAAACAAGACTATTGGAAAAGTGATGCTAGCAGATTCTATGAATCAAGATGCATTTGGACGCCTAAGAGTATCTAATCCTTCGACTTTGTTTGATGGAAAAATGATTGACTCATCGCAACAATTAATTTTTGATGTATCCTTCGCAAATGGTGGTAGAATTACATATTTATCTAATGAATCTGCCATGCGTTTAGATGTTTCTCAAGCAAACTCTTTTGTAAAAAGACAATCTCATTATTTCGCACCATATCAACCTGGAAAATCGCTTGCCGCATTAGGAAGTTTTTATTTTGGCAGTGTGATTCCTGTAGGAGCATATAGACGTATTGGTTTTTTTGATGACAGTGAAGGAATATTTTTTCAACAAGATTCAAATGGTTTGAGTTGGAATATACGATCAATAAGTGCTCCTTCCACTTCTGTAACACAAAGTAATTGGAATATTGATAAACTTAATGGAACCGGGCCATCAGGTTATACATTATCAATGGGAAATACTAACCTTATGTTTATAGACATTGAATGGTTAGGTGTAGGAAGAATTCGCACAGGATTTTATCTAAACGGAGTGCTCGTATATTGTCATCAGTTTTCTCAAACATTGACAAGTGTATATATAAAAAGTCCTTATAAACCTGTTAGATACGAAGTCGGGACAACAAGTGCACAAACATTTGATGTTTCCATGAAACAGATTTGTTGTACAATACTTTCTGAAGGTGGTTACGAACCACTGGGTCTTTTATGTTCTCATCTTAATGAAACATCTATTGATCTAGCTACAAATGTTTACACGCCTGTTATGTCTATCCGATTAAGACCTGAGTATGGAAAAGGTTTATTAAAACCTCTTTTTTATGATATAATTGGAAGCGGAGGTACAACTTATTATTATCAAATTTTAAGAAATCCAGTATTAACATCTCCTACATGGTTTAATGTAAATAATTACTCACAAGTCGATGTTACATCAAGTTCTTTGACAGGAGGAGTAATTATTGGTACGGGTTTTGTATTAGGTTCTCAAAGATTTACTATTTCAGATTTATTAAGTAGCGTATTGGTATTTCAAAGTGATATAAATGGAACACCAGATATATTTACAATTGCTGTTAAGGCTAGCAGTGCTCAAAATAAAAATGTTGGAACAAGTATTACTTGGCAAGAAATTGTATAAAAATAATTAAAAAAAAATGAAAAATATTTTAAATATGTTATAGATTATAAGTATGAAATATTTATTGATACAAATATGACAACTATGACGCAATCTCTTCCTGAACAACTTATTCATGTGGATGACGATGATCTTCTTGAATGGTATGATGAGGATCAAAATGAAATCTACGATTTTAAAAATCAAGAAATAGAAGTTTCTTCTGATGACATGGCTTTGTATAATAACTTTTGCGAGTTTATAGAAGACATTTTATCAGGCGATACATGGGCACTGACAGTAAATGAAGAAATTTTATTTAACTATTACAATTTGGAGGAAAAAACATATGTACAAAACGTGTTAGATGATGTGATTCGCGATAAACTTATTGATAATATTCATTCAAGTCTTTTTGTACAACTGTTTAGAAAGCATAAAAACGCTGAAATTAAAATTTACATGTTCGATACCAAGTCGTGGGCGTATATTATTCAATATAATGCAGAGAATATGAGCTTCAAGGTAAGCCTAAGTTAAGTTAAATTTTATTAAATTTTATTAAATTTTATTAAATTTTTTTACAATAATTTTATATAATTGTAAAAAAAAATTAGTTGGGTTTTGGTATTACTGCTTCAAAATGTCCTCCATTCCAGCTAATTAATACAAAAATATTACTTTCCTTTGTAGGTTTAAATTCAATCAGTTTTTCTGATTGTAACACAATGACTTTTACACCGACATTATACATTTCACAAAACGCGCGGATTTCAGGAGCTCCTCCCCAGGTAGAATCTTGACGCATGTTTTCGATATACTGTTCTTTTGTAATTCCATCGAGTTCTGCAATTTCTTTGATAGTGAGATCATCAAGAAGAGGTTGATTGGATTCAAGAAAGTTGCAGATATCTTGCCTTAGTTTTTGATAGTCATGATGGGATACGAATTTTGCAAGTGAATGAAAAAGACAACTCATTTTATATATAAATGATCAAAAATAAATTATTAAATAAAAGTTTTGAAAATTAATTGATTTTTTATCTTAGGATAAAATAAATTATATTATTGAAAATGTCTTCTTTGTTTTCTCAATCTTCTGTCAATGTTGCCGACTTACCTGATCAAGCTTTTGAAAGTTTGATCAAGAATTTTTTAACTGATATTTTAACAAAAAGATCAGGCATGAGACCTGAAAGCATCTCAAAATATCTTGATAACAAAGATAATATGAAACAATTAATGAGTGCTTTTACTCACTGGTCTTTTGATCCTATTAATAATTATGAATATTATGAAACACTAGGCGATGTTACACTGAATAAATGCGTTGTGTGGTATTTTCACAAGAGGTTTCCAACTATTCGCACATCAGAAAATCCTTCAAGAATTATGACTGCACTGAAAACAAAAAACATATCCAAGTTCGTATTTTCTAAACTATCAGATTTCTTGAAACTTGAAAACTACATACGCTACAGACCCATTCTTGACAAGAAAAAAAAGAAACCTGTCATGATTGATAACAAAATGAAAACTGACGTGTTTGAATCATTGTTTGGAACACTTGAAGATATCATTAACAACACTGAACAGATGATGGGGATCGGCGAAGTACCTGTTTATAACATTGTCTCTACATTGATTGATCAAGTAAAAAATATTTCACTCGATATTGAAGACCTCGTAGATGACAAGTCAAAAATAAGTGAGATTTTTAGTAAATACAGAGAAACATCCGAACATCAATATATTTATAAAGAAGTTGGAAAACCTAATCCTGCTAATCCTGAATTGGTCGACAAGTTTTATCAAGTATCATTGAAACTTAAATTTAAAAATCCTTATAATCCAAGTGAAACGATTACATATGAAACACCAGTAAAAGAGTCAAGAAAAAAGTTAGAAGCTGAGAAGATGGTGGCAAAAGATGCACTTGCATTTATGAAAAACTATGGCATTTCATTTTCTTGAAAACATAATGTATAATCAAGTAGATATCTTTGTAACTGGTACTCTCGCTTTTTGCTTGGATTCATTTTTAAGTCACTGTCTATCACCTTTTTCCAGTAAGTGAGCATCTGATTTTGTAAAGTGTGTGTAGCATTTATTGTATATTCTTGTTGGTTGTTGAGATTGTTTGTTCCTATAATTTGATTTGACATTTTTCTTATTATACTTATAATAAGAAAAAAATGTTCCATTAAAATACTTTTTAAATTTTTTGAATTTGTTGTATGGCTTGAGATTTTGCTTCCTCTTTTAACTGAGATGCTTGTGTCTTTGCTTCCTCTTTTAACTGAGATGCTTGTGTCTTTGCTTCCTCTTTTAACTGAGATGCTTGTGTCTTTGCTTCCTCTCTCAACTGGGATGCTTGAGCTTTTGCTTCTTCTTTTAACTGAGATGTTATACCTTTGCTAATAGTTTTTGATTGTTGTAAAGCTGATTTACCAAGCGATATCGCTTTTGATGCGATTGATCCAATACCAAATCCAAAAGCGTATACATCGCTGTCGTCAAGCATCATTTCTATTTCTTCAGCAAAGTCGGATTTTGGTTTATAGGCAATAACTGCCCAGTAATTTTTCTTTTTATCAAAAAGGTACTCCAAGCATTCTTTATTTTGTAATGGACAATATACAAATCTTTCTTGTAAATCTATAATGGTAAGTTGATTTTTGTTATTTTTTGCAATAAGTATGACGTGACCGCGGTTTTCAATTCCAAAAAGTAATATAATCGCATGATTTGGTAAAAGATAATTGTTTACATAATTCATAATGTTCTGTATTTCATCTTGTTTTACATAAAAGTTGTAATCAATCTTTCTCGAGTCTGCTTCATTATTGATAACAGCAATCATTTCATCAAGACTCAATCCCTGTAAAGTATTTCTGTTTGTTACGTAGCGCCTTAATTGTGATGCTTTTTTATCATCAATGATATTGAGAATTTCAAATGCATTTATAACACAGTCATGATGTGTGCTACATACACGAGGAATATCATGAGGTTGATGAGGAATATAAAATTGTGCTATGTTTTCAATATTTTGCACGTGTGCTACTTGTGACATTTTTTTCATATTTAAAATATAAAAAAAAATTACTTTCCAAAATGATTGCGAAGTTTTTCTTCTACAAGTTCTTTCCATTTATCATCGCCGATTTCTTTTTGTAGTTCAGCTAATGACTCATCTGTATTAATCAACTCACGAGTTTCTTCTTTAAGTTTTACTCTGAAACTTGAAGGATCTGGATCTTCGTCGATAACTTCAAGTGACAATCTTTCTTTTTCGATGGGTTCGAGTTTACTTGTAACTTTTTTGATTATATTTGTTATTTTTACAACAGCATCTTCTTCTGCAGAAATAGAGATTTTTACGAGAGGTGAAAACCCGCATAATACATTTAGTAAGCGTGTAAAGAATCCAGACGTACAAGTATCATCTGCTTCATAAAGTTCTTCAATAAGTCTGTTTTCAAGTTCAGCTTTGTATTTAACCTGTCTTTGAATTTCCTTATATACGATACTTAGAATTTGTGAAATATTAAGACCATTAATTCTTGAAGGGTCAAGTAAAATGCGTTTCAATGATTTCATTACTTTATCACGTTTTTTATTGTCATCAGCGAGCTTTAGAATAATAACTTGATACAACTCATCTAAATTAGATTCAGGATGATGCATATAGGATAGATTTTTTAATGAAGCGATTGCAGTTCTTTGAATACCCTTTGTATGGACGTTTTGAGAGTTAGTGTAGATGGTTTGTTCTTTGTTTTCTGTATATAGATTGCCCATTTTTTCTATTTCTTTTTCTACTTCTTTCTTAATATGCACATCATAACAATACATAATTAAAGCATCGAGACAGTCAGCACGAATATTGACACTTTCTTCTGCATCTCTTGCTCTTTCAAAAAAGAATTTTTCAATATCTTTATAAACACATCTATGTTTCTCAAAAATAAAATAAGTTTCATAAATATTAATTCTCTCAAGCAAAACACGAGCACTCAATAACTTATAGTAAAGTTCTTTGCAACGATAAAAGTGGCGAATGTAAAATTCTTTTGTGATTTCAAAGTCAAGCACATTTAAAATTTGCAACAAGACCTCGTCGCCTTCGGTTTCAAACACTTTTTCAAGTTCTTCTTTGATTCTCTTTCTTATTCCGTAGATGGGGAATCTTTCCATGCGAGAAAAGTAAAAAACTTTATCTTGTATTTCTCTGGCTGCTTGTAGTTTATTTTCATTGGATTCTAAAAGTTCACTAATTTGTTTACTATTATAATAAATTACTTTCTTTGTAAAATCAACAGAAGTAAAGATATCGTCTTCTACTTCAATCTTTTTTTCTTCTTGTTGTTCAACAGAGTTCTTTTCTTCAATTTGTTCTATTTCCTCGTGGACTCGTCTTTCGTCAATCTCATTTGACGTGATTATGTTAGTTTGTCCTTTTTTGCAAAAACTAAGTATGAAATTAAAAAAAGTGCGCGAAAAGTTTAAAAAATTTACAAAACTTGAAATTATCATTTTATTGTATCTTAAAGATTAATCTTTAAACATTATAAAAAATGTCAATGAATATTTTACAACCACAAACACAATTTGATGTTAAGTTTAAAAAACACGATTTCACACATGAAGATATTGAAAAAATAGCACTTGAATGTGCAAATAAAACGGTGTGCTTATATTTTTGTAAAATTACAGCCGAGGCCTTAGAGAGAATTATTGATTCTTCTTCAATGTGCACTTATATGAACACATCTCAGCAAATTGAAAATGTTGAACTTGTAATGAAATATTCCAAACATCCAAAATTATCTTGCTTTCTTACGCACTTGACTTACGAACAGTATGGAGAAATGGTTCATCCTTTAAAAATGATGATGGAAAAAGACCTCATGCAAAATGAAGAACAAGAATCTAAATCAAAAATTTCAGTCGTAGAGTAAAAAAAAAATATTTTAATTATTTTACCAAAGTTTTTTTCTTTTGTAAATTATAAAATGAATTACTTACTACTATTCGCTCTATTTATATTTATAATAGGCGTTGTTTTTATGTATCAGAGGAGAGACAAAGTTCCTGAGGAAACTCCTGTAAAAAAACCAATTGATAAAAAAGAGGAACAACCAGCTGACAAAAAACAAGAACCAGCTCAAGAGCCTGAACAACCTACTGAAAATAAAAAAGCTCCTGAAGAACCTGCTGTAAAAATATTCAATGAACTTACTGATTGCGTAAATCCTACAATTATAGATGACTGAGAATGTTATAAAAACACGACTGGAAGATGGAAAATTAATCAAATTAAAACATTTACTGATGAAAGATGTAAACCTATTAGAATAGTGGACGATTGCCCTGAAAATAAAATTTCAAAACTCGAATATAATTGCTCTGTCGATGAAAAATCGTTTTGTAGTGATGCTGTCGGTCAATTGACAAATTGCAAAGATAAAAGAACTCCTGTTACTACAAACGAACAAGATTTAAATCTTGTGAAAAGTTGCGGATTGAAGGGCTTGATTTCTGAAAGCGAATATAAAAATGCTCAAACTTATTTCAATTCCAAAGGACTCAATTTGCCTGACTTACCAAATGTTAATTGTACAGATTTTTCTCAAGAAGCATTCTGCAAAAATCCTGTTGTCAGAATGCAAAACTGTCGTTCTATTCAAAACACTCCCAACACTGATGCTCAAGATTTAGAAATTATCAGAAATTGTGGAGCAAATAGTGATGCTATAAGTGATGCCGAATATAAGCAAGCACAAGAATACTTTTCTGCGAAGGGTTTAACTTTACCAAATCGTCCTACTACTAACTGTATGGATAATAGCACACAAAACTATTGTAGTAATCCTCGAGAACAAGCTGAACAATGCAAATTCTTGAGAAATACAACAGACGAACAAGAATTTAAGAGAGTGCAAGCGTGTTATGCATCAAAAATTAAAAGCGAATTAACACCTGAAGAATTACAAAAGTTTGAACTTGCTAAAGAATATTTCAAAACAAAAAATATGGAACTTTTGCTCCCGGAAGTAAACTGCATGGACAAGACTACTGAGAATTATTGCAAAAATCCTGTAGGTCATATGTCAATTTGTCAAAAACTTGAAGGAAACAACATGACAAAAGAAGAAAATCTTAAACTTATTCAAACTTGTGTGAGAAATAATAAAATCACCCCTGAGGCATACGCAAATACTCAGACCTATTTGAAAACACAAGGTGTTGATATTCCTAACATGCCTGATGTCAACTGTTCAGATTTGTCATTAGATGCCTATTGTAAAAAACCAGTTCAAAGAATACAATTTTGTAATGATATCACTCCTACTGAACAGGAACTTAATACTCATTTGGAAAATATTAAAAATTGTAAATTAAAAAACAAGATAACTGCTGATGATTATAAACAAGCTCAAGATTTCTTTAGTTCAAAAAATATGAATTTACCAAATTTGCCTGATATCAATTGTCTTGACGAGTCTGAAGTAACTTTCTGTCAAAATGCTGATAAAATAATTCAAAATTGTGGAAGTATACGCTCTACAAACCCTGAGCAGTATGCCACACTTGTAAGAAAATGTGCATATAATGGACAAATAAATGAACAAACTTATAACGAAGCTAAAACTTTCTTGAAAACCAAAAACATTGAACTTCCTCAGTTTCCTAATGTTGTATGCTCCACGATGAATGATGACGACTTTTGTAAAAAACCTGCATCTTATTTGCAACACTGCAAAGATAATTCTACTATTAAACAAGATTTGGAATTGACAAGATTTTGTGGAATTCTTGGAAAGACTTCTCAAGAAGAGTACAAAAAAGCACAAGAATTTTTCAAATCAAAGAATATAGATCTTATTGAGATGCCTGATGTCGATTGTAAAAACTCAAATGAAACTATATTCTGTGCTAACCCCGCGTCTCATATGAAATACTGCGCACCAATGAGAAATAAGACTATTGAACAAGATTATGATGCTATCCTTGAGTGTGCAAGAAGTAATAAGATTTCTCGTGAACAGTATGATAAAGTAAAGCTTCAGTTTGACAAACTGGCTGCTGATGGAAAAGTTAAAACTCTACCTGCTTATCCCGACATAACTTGCGGAAACTCTGAGTCATTTTGTAGAGATCCTGTAGCTTCTATTGAGTTTTGCAAACCACAAAAAGATTTGAAACGACTTTTAACTGACGTAAAAGTATGTAAAATCAACGATGCTATTTCAGATGAAAAATATAAAGCTGCACAAGAATATTTCAAGAGCAAAGGTTTAGATTTACCTTCTTTACCTCCAGGTGTAAATTGTAAAATACAAACAAATGAAACATTTTGCAAATCTCCTATGGATCATATTACATACTGCGACGAAACTGGAATAGGAGATTTTACTATAAATCAAGATTTCGATAGGGTAAAGAAAAATTGCGTCCTTGAACAAAATATTAGTCCAGCAGAATACGAAAGAGCAAAAGCATATTTTAAAACTCAAGGAGTAGGACTTCCCAATATCCCTGATGTTAAATGTTCCGATGCTACCAATAATACAAAATTCTGTCAAAAACCTCTATCTTACATAAAATCTTGTGCAAGTGTTAGAGATGTTCCTCTCGACAAAGATTATAATAATGTGATTGAGTGTATGATGAGTAATCTCATTACAGAATCTGAATACAATTTAGCTAATGAGTTTTTCAAATCGAAAAATCAAAAGACTCTACCTGCCTATGTGCCTCTTATAGACTGTAGCGCCCTTGCTCCTAAAGAACTATGCAAAGATCCTCTATCGCTTTTCCAAAAATGTCGTAATATTGTTTCCGATGAAAATAAGCAAAAAACGATCAATACCATTTTGCAGTGTTCCAAACAAAATCTTATTACAAAAGACAAGTACAATGATGCTAAAACTGTTTTGAAAGATTTACCCAACTATGAGCCTTTTGATTGCCCTAATACGAATTTCTGTAAAGATCCTGCTGTGTTTATTCAAAATTGTAACTCTCTCTCTCCTAAAACTGGAGAAGAGTATAAACAAGATATATTAAATTGTGTTAAGAATAAAAAGATACTTGATTTTAATTACAACAAAGCCGCGGAGTATTTGAAAAATACAAGTTCTGTTATATTGCCATCTTTCGAAGAACTGAATGCTGATTGTGGAAATATTTGCACAAACCCTCTTGCTACTCTAAGATGGTGTAAAGATCGTAAATTTACTCTTGATCAGGATGTTCAACAAATAAATGACTGTATTTTGAACGGCAAGTTCTTTGATATGAAAGTCTATAATCAGTTGAAAACTTATCTTGATGAAAATAAAGATAAATTGAAAGAATATAAATTACTGGACATTAAACATTATGACTGTAAAAACGACTGCAACAGATCCTTTTGTACAAACCTTCCTAGATGCTTAGAATGTAGTGCTGCTCAGAACTTGAACAATCCTGCTATTAAAAAATTCGAGCCTTCTCTTGCTGATATCGAGAAAGGTAAACTATGTAAGATAGAAGATGTTATCCAAGATTTAAATAATCTTAACAAAAAATATCCTGAACATTATAAAACAACAACCATAACTTCAACGTTCCCTTGTACATGGAAGTGCGAGAGTTTTCATGGTGTTTGCAAAAAAGTAGATTTAGGCAAAGGTATGTGCAATTTTACTTATGTTAACAAACCAGCTGTTAACCCTTGCTTACCTGATAATGCAACTATTTATGTAGGTTGTGGATTTGCTTACGGATCTAAAACTGAAGCTTCAAAACAATGCGGAGCAAGTAGAATCAAAGAATACTCTCTCGTAACTCTCGGCAAGAATCCTTGTTCTATTCCAAGAACAGCTCAAACTATCTTTTTGACTGAATGTAAAAACTCTGTTACAGGATTGCCAAATGCTTATATGCACCCTGATGATGTAGAGAAAAATACAGCTTTGCCTAATTTCTGTGGTAGAAGTAGAATTGCTGTAAAATGGGTTGGAGACGGATTATCATCTAATTAAACTTTACTTAAAATAATTATGAATAATTTCAAACATATTTATACATAATGGCAAACTCAAATAAAACACTGTAGCAAAAAATAAATAACTTGATTTAATTGTAGCAAGTTGAATATAACCAAACAACAAAAGTAAATGCAAAATGTTTGTGATACTAAGTAAAAGTTTGCCTCCTTGAATATTGTACAACATAAAACGTTTATAACTGAGATAACAGATCATAAATAAAGAACTTGCTAGACTAATAAAGATAACTTCTGTTTGAAACAAGTGTTTATCTTTTTGATTGCAAAGAAGAACAACAATAAAAGGTAAGTTGAATATCCATAATAGTATTAAAAAATCTGCTGTGTTTTTAATAAGTTTGAGCATTTTAATTTTCGTTATGTATTGTCAATAGTGTAAAATCAATAATTTAAATACTTTTTAATAACTTTTCAATAACTTTTTGAAAATGTACACTTAAAAAAACTTTCATTTTATTTAATATTTACTAATAAATATTAAATGTCACAAGAAAACTGGATT
>Ga0214923_10004547_pt1 | contig 16676 bp, 13 predicted proteins | sample LL1510_MetaG_FD_177993 | JGI IMG/M metagenome (GOLD analysis project Ga0214923, IMG submission 177993) | Freshwater microbial communities from Lake Lanier, Atlanta, Georgia, United States - LL-1510 | ecosystem: Environmental > Aquatic > Freshwater > Lake | place: USA: Georgia | collected...
CATGTACTACAACGGCAACTTTGCTGTTGATAACGGCGTCTTGTTTGTCGATGCCGCAAACAACCGTGTTGGCGTCAATACATCCGCACCGACCTCTCCGCTGCATGTTTCTGGAGATGGACGAGTCACAGGAAACTTGACTGTCGGATATCAACTCGTCGGTGGCATTGGTGCGTTGGATGTTGGTGGAACCTTGGATTGGAACCATTCAAGCAACGCCAGATCCGGAGGTGGGTATTCACTTCTGCGCGGCAACGCCAGCAACGGCCCTGGCAATCCGTCGGCTTACTTCACCCCGTTTTCGTTTGAGTATCAAAACAAAGACGGAACAGGAAGCATTACGCAGCTTGCAATTCCATACATCGTCGATGGGACGAATTGGAATTCGCTGTCGTATAGGTCGCGATATGCAGGAACTTGGAGCAACTGGTGGAGCTTCGTCCAACAGCCAGCATCTGCTCCAACAATCAGTGTAGACAACACCGGAAAGGTTGGCATCAATCAGACCAGCCCAACGACTCAACTTGATGTCAATGGAAACACCTCGATCACCGGCCGTCTCACCATGGCTGGCAGCACGGCTGGAGTTGCGTTCCCTGCGACATTCACAGACACCGCGAACGCCAACGTCCTAGACGATTACGAAGAGGGCACGTTCACGCCGACAGTTTCCTATCAGGGTTCTTCTGGCGTTACAACGACGTATATCACTCAGCTTGGCAACTACACAAAGATTGGAAACAGGGTTTTCTTCAACGTCTATGTCATTTTTAGGCCAAGCAGCAACTCGGTTACTTCAGCTTCGACAATGTATTTGCGAATTGAAGGTCTTCCGTTTTCGCAAAGAACTGGTTACTACGCAGCAGTACACCTCGGATTTCGCAACACAAGTGGTTGGTCTGCTACCGTAGCCAGCAGGCCGCATGGTGCGTACATGAATCCAGAAGAAGCAGCGATTTTGCTTATCAAGCAAGACCTTGCTTCTTTGATTGCTCTTGCAGATACTCAAGTATCGCAAGATAACGCTGTGATGGTGTCCGGTCACTACATCACACACACCGCATAAACATGCCATCAAGCACATCAGAACAATTCCAGTTCAACGAATCGAAGCAGCTGTCGTACAAGCTGACGACAACAACGACAGACGGAAACGGCAACGTAACCGGAATTTCCGTGTTCAGGTCTGTGTATGCGCCAACGACCAACACCAGTGCGTTGCCAGCGTCAATCCAGTCAGCCGCATCGACCGAGTGGACAAACGCCGTCAAGTCTCGGTGGAATGACAAACTTGCGGCAAATCAACTAGGCGCTGCCGCACAGGCATAAACATGGACAAACTATCAGCAGTCAATGGCGTGCTCAGGCGCTTGGGCTTGACGCCGGTTGCGGCATTGGATACCGGAGGCATCTCAACGCAAGCACAGGTCGAACGGTACATCGATGATGCTGACAAGTCGTGCCAGGCTCGTGGCTGGCATTTCAACACGCGCTACAACGTCGAACTAACACAGAACGGCCAGGGCAAGATTGCAGTGCCAGCCAACACCTACCGCATCGACACCGATGGCGTTGACTCAAACGTGGACGTGACTGTTGTAAGTGGATTCTTGTTCGACATCGAGAACAACACGGATGTCTTTGGCAGGAGCCTTCGAGTCACATATGTCGCCCAGACGCAATTCGCGGACCTCCCGCAGACCTTCGCCGATTACGTCATCACCGAGGCGGCATACAACTACAACCGATCCCACAAGAAGGATCAGGCGCTCGACGGAATGCTGCGGGACGAGGCTGCTAGACGAATGACCGAAGTCAAGCGCGAGGACGATTCGCGCGCGGACGTGAACGTGCTCAACACGGCAGAAATGATTCAACTCAGGGGGAGACCCCGCATGAGAGATAGGAGCGTTTGGTAATGCCTTCGATGACCAAGCTTGATGCGGTGAACGCCTGCCTGGCGGCCATCAATGAATACCGAGTCACAGCACTTGATACCAACGGGACCAGCATTGCAGCCGAGGCCGAGCGGTATGTCGATGACAGCACGCGCTACCTGTGTGCCCAAGGCTTTCCATGCAACACCATCCGAAGCAGGGCGTACACGCCAAGCCCCGGCACGCTCGAAGTGTCTCTCGGATCTGACGTGTTGCGAATCAGGGGATCCGGACCGGATCAGCACCGAAACCTTGTGATGCGTGGAACCAAGGTGTACGACGCCGACAAGGGACAGTATGCCATGCAGAACAGCAATCCGATCTACCTTGATGTGGCCGAATTGCTGGCGTTCGCTGACCTAGACCCAATGCTTCGAGAGCAGGTTGCACAGCACGCTTCACAGCGATTTGCTCGCCGCACGACCGGATCGCAGATGTCCGACGCCTATCTGTCTCAGGAGCTTGGTCTCACGGACTCCATCCAGCCGCGTGAAGGCACGTTCTCCAGTAGACCCATCTTTGTGCAGGCACAGACCCAGCCGCAGCAACAGCAGTAAATGGCAACCACCGATTTCCGGCAGCGGATTGGTTCGCTGCACAACGGCATCTCCACTCAGAGTGCGAGCAGCCGATTTCCGTCCCAGGTTGAGGATGCGGAAAACGCGCTGTTCAGTGTGGTCAGCGGAGTTTCAAGCCGAGCCGGAACAAGGCATTTTGCTCATGCAGTTGCTGGAGTGAACACCCAGTACTACCGGGCCCACAGGATCGTTCGAGATGCGAACGAGCGGTATATGGTCGTTTACGGGCGAGATAGCAGCAACACCATCCTGCGAATCATCGACCTGGCAAACCCTCGCAACCGAACACAATACGTCACCGGGCCTTCAAGCGGAACGTTCACGCTCACATTCGGAGGCCAGACAACGTCGGCCCTGAATTTCAACGCCTCAGACGCAACGGTTCAAAGTGCACTTGAAGCTTTGTCAACGATTGGATCTGGAAAGGTGGCGGTCAGCCGGTCAGGAAGCGGTCCATATGTGTTTTCGTGCGTGTTCAACGACAGCCTGGTGACACAGTCCGTAATGACCGCAAGCGCAGGATCCGTTGTAGGGAACGTCATTACGCCAACGTTCAGCAGCACAACGCAGACATATCTCAACACGAATACACCGTCGGCGGATGACCTGCGATTCCTCACGATCGTTGACACAACGATCATCGTGAACACAAAGGTTGCGACTGGAACAGGAACCAAGTCAGGCTACGCGACCACCAACACCAAGATTGACGAGACGAAGTTTCCGGTAAAGATGGTCAGGACCGGACTTGCACCACCAGCGTTTGCGGTTTCATTTGTGACGCAAGGCACGGAACTAAAGGATGCAAACACGGACGGGGCATCGTGGAAAGCGCCAACGCCGTTTCAGTCAAGCACGGTCATTTCAGACATCGCGTATCACCGTGGCAGGCTGTGCTTTGCAATGGGCGAGTTCGTTGTGTGCAGCCAACCCAACGACCTGTTCAATTTCTTCCCGTATTCGTCATCATCGTTTGCAGCGAATCCGGCCGACCCAATCACGGTGCAGATCGGTGCGAACACGGTGTCGCTGATCGATTTCATGGTTCCGTTCCGCAAGAGCCTGCTGCTGCTGACCAGAGCCGGCACACAGTTTGAGCTTGGCGGCGACGAGACGTTCACTGCCAGCAACGCCACCTTCACGCCAAGCACGACATACAACACGCAAAGGGTGCGTCCGGTGCCAGTTTCAAGCATGATCTACCTCGCTGGATCGAGAGAGGAATCAAGCCTGGTGTACGAGTATGTGTACGACGATATCCAGGTGTCGAACCGCGCCAACACCATCACGCAGCACGTTGACGGATTGCTGCCAACCTACCTGCGATCATTGGTTGGCAGTGACAACAACGACACGCTTGTCGTAATACCACAGCCTACAACAACGGATCCGACGTCCACCATCTACAGTAACGGAGTCGGAGGCGGATTCTTCTCCAATCCGTCAACATGGTCTGGGAACAAGTCTCCAAGTCCGACCAACACCACCGTCATCTCGACTGGCGATGTCGTGGGGTTTGATGATTACGGCAACGCAGACGGAAACATCTACGTTTACCGAAGCACGCGAGTCGCCGACAAGCTTGTTCAATCAGCCTGGACGCGCTATTCGTTTGGCGGAGACATCATCAACGACGCAATCGTCATTGACGACACTCTCTACATCCTGCGAACCGCAACAATCAGCAGCAATCTCAATCTGCTGATCGATTCGATGCCATTGACCAGCGACCCACTGGCTCCTGCATCATTTACTGAACAGCCGCGTTTGGATCACCGCCATGTGATAAGAGGTGGCACGTTCAGTGGTACCGAAATGCAGTGGACATTGCCATACGCCGATGCAGAGATCGACACCGTTGTTTGGATGGATGATGGAGTTTGGAAACAGCGCGGCATTTCCATGAGCGGAACTACGGCAACCACAACGCCGTTTGCGAATCAGACTGCAACCGGAGTCGATTTGACTGGCAAGCTTGTTGTGCTTGGGCGATCCGTCCCGTTCCGCGTGACGTTTACTCGCCTGTACCAGCAGGATGGAAACGGAAACCCGATTATTGAGGGTGAGCTTGAAGTCAACAAGGTTGTGACGGATCACTTCAAGAGCGGACCGTACAAGATCAGTGCAAAGAGTTCTAGCAGGCCAGTCCGATCAAGTACGTTCACGCCGGCGAATGCAAACGTCGATCCACAAGGCAGATTCACGGCGTGGTGCGTTGGTAGATCAAACGATCTGACCGTGACAGTTGAGAACATCGACTCTCGTCCAACCATTCTTACTGGCATCGAGTACTACGGCCGACACACCAGTATGCTCCACGGAGGTAGCGCATGACCGCTTTTGCATTGCAGGGCGGAATGCTTACGTCTGGAGGCGGTGCAGCGGCTGCGTCAAGCAGTTTCCTCACTCCGCTGCTCGGAATCGGCTTGGCGGTTGGTGGCGCTACAAGCCTTATCCAAGGTTTCCTAGCCAATCAGGCTCAGAAGAAACAGAACGCTGCCGCCGAGCAGGCCATGCGGCTTTTGGGACAGCAGTCAGATTTCTACAACACGTCGTACCAGCAGCGCCTTGCCATGCTGCGCGAATCGCAGATGTTCAACATGGAGGGGACGCTCGATGCCATCCCGCAGATGCGACGGGCTGTTCGCCAGGACTACGAACAAAGTTCCGGCTCCGCTCGCGTCGCGCTGGCAGAAAGTGGAGCCTCCATCAGTGGGAGCAAAGCCGACCTGCTGCGTTCCATTGACATTCAAGGCGCTTTGAACAACCGAACACTTGAGAGCAACATCCGCAGGACGCTCGTTCAGGACAGCCTGAACTACCGGGCTGCACTGTTCGGTGCAACGCAGTCGTATGCAGCCCAACAGTTCCAGATTCAGAACACCACAGGCCAGCTGCAATCGCAGTTTGGATCCAGCGGCCTGGCGATGGCGCAGGGAGCTCTGGGTGGGTTTGGTACCGGATTGTCCATCACTAGCGGCATTGCGTCCCTCAACAGATAACCATGAGTCAATTTGAAGCATCGGCAGCCCTTGCTCCGCAGGCGGGGGGTTTCCGCCGTTCTGCTCCGGTTCAGATCAATTCGCAGCAGCGGGTGATCCCGGTCGCAGAATTGACCGCTCCGCCAGTTGGTGCCATTTCTCCGTTCGTCTCTCCGACCCTCAACACGAAGGCTGCACAAGACCTTGAGCAAGCCATGCAGGTTGTGTCTCAGGTCGGTACGGCCTTCTCGCAGTTTGGTCAGCTGGCACGCATGGATGCTGCAATGACCGAGCGCGAAGATGTCTACAACACGCAGATGGCGGCGGCAAAACGCGTTGCTGAACTTCAGCAGAGGTTCCAGAAAGGCGAGCTCAATCCACTCATCGACAGCACTCCAAATGTCGTTGACTTCTCTGAGATGGCTGCTGGCGGATACAACGCCAAGACGCAGGCTGGCAACGCCGTGTACCAGCGCGCGGTGCAGGGGGCGGCTACCGAGCTCTACCTGCGCCGCTCTGCGGACACTCAGAAGCGTGCATCTGACGACTTTATGCGTTCGCAAATCGCTGGGTTCTTCCTCGACAATATCCCCGATTCTGTTCGAGCCACGCCAGATCAGATGTTTGAGGATGCAAAGGCCAGGTTCCCGTGGATCGATAGAACAACCTACATGTCAGGAACCTACGGCTTGGCATTGAAACAAGCCGCTGAACTTGGCGACCAGTCGATGTTCGACCGGATTGCCGGCGACATTCAGGATCCAACCGAGCGCCTGTTGCTTGCCGACGTCCAGCGCCCGGATTTGCGTCGGCGTGTTGCAGCAAACGAGCAGGCGCTGATGACAAACGTAGCGCACGCAATGCGCGATCTGTCAACAAGCTCGGCACCGTTGACCGAACGTTTCATTTCGCTCAGTGATGTACTTCAGCAGAACGTACGCGATCCATACCTGCGAGATGGAATGGCAAGAGACTTCCTGAACGATCAAATCTCGAATACCAAGGATCCCGAGCAGTACGACGCAATCGTGAAGCTTTCGGAAACCCTGTCTCCGGATTCTCAGGCTTCTGTCCGTGCAATGGCTGAGACGAAGATTCGTCCACTGCTCACCAATGCTTTGCAGGGTACGGCCAAGAATGGAGACGAAAACTTTTTCCGTTTGCGTGAAAAGGCCGTTGAGTTGCAGGTTCCGGCAGACACGATTGCCGAGAGTGAAAAGACCTTCATCAAGTCGCAGGAAGACAACGTGCTTCGCCAGGTGTCAAACACCTACGCACTTGCGCCAACCCAAGAGACGCGCGACACGATCGCCAGCAAGCTCGATGAGGTGAAATACGACCCAAATCTGACCGCGATTGAAAACGCGCAGCGCAAGGCCGTATCTGTGGAATTGCTTCAGAGGGTCGATGCGGAGTTTGGAAAGATCGACAAGTTGAACCTCACGAATCAGCTTGTGAACAACGTGTTGAGCCGAATCACGATTCTGTCACCTGATGACAGTCAATGGAAAGACGTGCTCAAGCGGACTGGTGCTGTCGGACAAAGCACCATTGACCCCGTCGCGGCATCAAACGTCGTCATGCAGACGCAGACGATGCCGGCGACGCTGCTTGACACCTTATATGGCAGCCTGAACGGACGTCCGGATCAGCGTGACGCGGCACTCCAATTCCTCGCGCACATGGCACCCATGTATCAAAGCGATGCAATGGCACAGGTCATCGGTTTCAATGTTCGCGACACGGACACTGCTGGCAATGCACCGATCATCATGGCTGTACGGGACGTTCTTTCGGATCCAAACGTCGCCGGTCTGCCTCGCGACAAGAACGGCAATCTATCCAACGAAAGCCTTCCTGCATTGCGATCGACGTTCGTGTCGGCACTCAACCGACATCAGGACGCAGAACTCCCAAAGTTGCCGTCCGGCGAAATCGTGAACGCATTTGTAATTGGTGGAATCAACCGTATTGGTGGTTACGCAATCACTAACGCAACCGCCCCCGTACCAACATTGCAAACGATCCAAGGCGCTGTTGCACAAACAGCTGCTTCCAAGTTGAACTCACTTGGTGTCCAGGGGTCTGCAATGAATGATTTGTCGCTTGAAGTCGCGGCGCGGGTTATGTCAACGTGGAACCCAGTATCAGGAGCTTGGGCTCCAGATCGTCGTGCGATCGAATCTCAGATCGATGCGGAAGCAAAGCGAATCTACGAGAATCACGTTTATCCAAAGGCTGGAAACACGGCGTTTGCTGCATACGAACGCGGTCCAGACTACCCAACGATGCAGTGGGATCAGCCAATGGCTGACGCTTGGTTCAAGGCCAACAACATCCCGGAAGATCGAATCACGTCCATCGTTCCAGTTATGTACGCAAAAGACAATTCGTACTACGTCTTCATTCGCACTGGAGACGCTGGTGGCGACACTCCATCACCCGTGGTTATGAAAACCATGCGGCTGGTTCCGCCAGCGCCGACGGCACCGCCAACCGCCGCTGATGTGATAGACAAGATCAGAAGGAAGAAATGACCCAGTTTCAACCGTCTCCGCTGATACAGCGTTTTGGTGGCATGGGATACACGGGAACGGATGAACAATCGCCAGAGACACAATTTGGCGTTGACTCGGCCAGCCACTTTGTTGTGTCAAGCCGACGCCAGGAGGATCCCGGCTTTTGGGATTCGGTCATGGCTGGCATGGCCCTCAACCCGAGCGTTCGAGCAACCAACGGATTCAGCGACTGGCTGGCGAGTCTCATGGATACAACTCCAGAAGATCCCCGTCCATTTGACATGGCGGCAGAAATCCAGCGGATGCAACCCAACAGGCTTGCGTTGGTGAATCAGCTTGCTGATGATGGGTACATATCTGAAAGCATGAGCCGGAAGGACTTTTACCGCGTCCTGGACGATGCCGCTGGCGTGCTTGAAGATAGATCGACAATCGAACGGTACGCGCAAACCGCACCCTGGTACGCATCGTTTGGAGCAGGCGCTGTCTCTGGCCTCACGGAACCGCTGTACATGATTCCGGTCGGTGGACAGGCCATGCGTGCGGTTGGGACTGCGCGCGGCGCACTTACGCAAGTGCTGGTGTCTGGTGCAAAGAATGCTGCCGTGCTCGGAAGTATCAATCTAGCAGCCAAGAAAACCACAGATGTCTTCTCGTATGACCTCACGAACGACAAGGGCATGACCGACGAAATGGTCGTGTTTGGGCTTGGGGCTGGACTTGGCATGGCAATGCCAGCTACGTCCTACGCTGCCAAGGAATTGACTGCGAGAACAGTGCTGGCTCTTGGAGGCACACCGACAACTGGATTGCGTGGATCAGCCGCGTCTTGGGCTCGAAGCTGGACCGCTCCAAAGCGACTCAACCTCATGCTCAGGAATCTTCCGGAACAGAAAATCCTTTCTGGCAAGGGACTGGCAATAAACGAGGGTGGAGATGCGGCGTCCAAAGTTGTCGGCAAGGCGCGATGGAAAGATGAACAGGCCAATGGCGTTCGGATTGTTCAGAACCTTCTTGATGATGCCAGGAATGGCACGTTTCATGAGGGCGTTTCCATTGCACCACTGCGCGCCGACGGTGGAAGCGATGCACTTGAGCCGCTTCTGAAAGAGCTGCGCAGACGTTATCGAATGAATCGCAAGCAAATGCTGATTGACGAGAAGATGCACGCTCTCGGTAGCGGCCCTCCTCCGGCAATGCACCCGGACGCATCCAGACTTGTCGAGGTTCCGCATCCAGCGCAAGAGATGTTCAATTCGCTGTCACGCATGGAGCGAACGCTTACGACGTTACTCAACACGGTTCCAAAGACCAAGGGCGCTGCACGGCGGCTTGTGAAGTTGATTGCCGATCTCGGAGATGCGTTGCCAACCGGCAACACCCCAAATGCCAGGGCGCGCGTGTTGCCAAACTGGTTCGCAGACCTGAACAGAATGCTGGTGGCAAGCAACATGGAACTGACTGCGGCAGAGCTTGCCGGAACCGCCGCGAGCCGCAGCAGCGCCGAAGCGATCCGCGATGGTCTTGATGGCGTCCTCCGCACCACGATGGAAGACGTAAAGCAGATCCTTGGCAAAAACAAGATGTGGAATTGGTTTCGTGGAACGTCTCCGCAAGGGCAAGCAGCTTTGCGCGAAGCCGTTGACGTCATCCTTGACCGTTCAATGGCAAGCAATGGACTTGGAAGTTCCATCACGCCAGGACCGAGGTCTGGCGTTGCAATCGACATCGCTGATCGACTTGAGAAGTACTTCGATCACATGTACGACGAGCTCGTTTCAGCTGGACTGTTGAAAGATGATCCGGCTCTCAGGAAGTCCCATTACATCAGCCTGGCGCTTGATGACAAGTTGATTTCAAAGAACAGGGACGGCGCGCGAAACGCCCTGATTGCACAATTCAGAATGCAGGATCAGGGCGAACTACGACCAGACTCCGTTGCTGCCGCGTTTGACAAAGCACGCAACAACCCAGTCATTCGCGAGCAGATAACCGATGCGATGCGGACGCATTATGGCGATCCGTCTCTTGAGTTCAAGAACGGGAAAGCGGTTCGTGCGCTTCTTGATGATCCCGATGCAGCAACGTTCCTGCCAAGTCTTTCTGGATTTGGAACAGAAGCGCAGGTAGCAATCAAGGATTCGCTTGAACGCATTTACCAGAAGGGCGCCGATGACCTCATCGACAAGCTGACGCAGCCATACGCCCAGTCTGTGCTGTTCGATCAAGTTGCCCAGGCAAGCAATCTCAGCGTGTTGCGAGAGCGAACGTTTGAAAGCGTCGGTCCTGCATTGCGTGATTTCATCGTGAAGGATCCAATCACGCTGTTGCGCCGATACAAGGCGCAGGTGCATGGTCAGATTGGAATTGCAAGAGCCATCCAGTCGCACCCAGACGTGATGAACAAAATTCTCATCTCCGGCGACGGCGGCACGATGCGGCAAGTCAAGAATGCTGGCGACCTCCTCCAGTTCCTTGGAGAATTGCGTAACGACGTTGAACGCTTCGGACAGTCAGTAGCAAGCAACACCCCTGATCTTGCAAAGGATGCCGGCGCATTTCAGGCAGACGCAAACTCGTGGATCCTTGACAGCGAGGCGGTCACGAAGCGACTGATCGGCCAGATCTTGTTCGACAAGCAAGCCGCTCCGTCCGAAGCAACCATGTGGACATCGCGACAACTGACAAGGTGGAGCGTGCTGGTCAATGGCGGCATGATGGGGTACAGCAACCTTGGCGACATGACGACCAAGTTCTATTGGAGCACGTTGAACCCTCGCGGCTTCCAGTTCCTTGCGCACGCGCTCCTGCCATACGACTGGGTGCCAGGCGGACAGGCAAGCCGAGAGATGCTTGAGATGCTCAACATGGGCAGTCAAGTCACCAGACTGTTGCGCGAAGACACCCCGTTCGTCATGGAGCAGCGCGCAATGGGATCGTCTCCAATGACCCGCAAAGTAACAGCCAAGGTCGATCGCGTCATGGAATCGGCCGCTTCAAAGTTTGGCGACTTGATTGGACTCAACTTTGTGAACGACTTCAACGCACGCTGGGGATCGCTGATCGCCATGCACGAAATGATGTTGGGTGCAAAGAAGATTGTTCGTGGCGAAGCACTATCAGACTTCCAGCGCGGTCGCCTGAGTCGTATGGGCATCAACGCATCGAATGCTCGACAATTCCTTGAACAGTCCCACAAGTTCGGTGTGTATGCGGACGGATCCGCAATTTCAGCGGAGCCATTTGCGGACTTCCTAAACAACCGTCGTCCAATCAATCCGCTGTGGGATCGATGGGATCCAACCGCTTCAGACCTCCGCCGCGTGTTGTCTGACAACATCCCAAACGAGTCGCGCAGATACTGGAACGTTGTTCCTGGTGCAGGCGACCGCCCATTGTGGGAAGACACCGCTCCACTCATGCGATTGGTGAACCAGTTTTCTGCTTTCATCACGGCGTACAACACGCAGCGACTGCGCCCAATGACGCAAATGGGCGGATTGGCCCTTGGTGGACTGGTCGCCTACCAATTCTTGTTTGGCTGGTTGAACAGAAGCACGTCGCTGGCATTGAGCAATCGGCGCTCCATGACGGACAGCATTCACAACCTCATCGAGAATCCGCACGAAGAAGTATTTGGAGCGGTACAACAGAGCGCAATGATGGGCAGCATGAACCGCGCGCTTGGATATCTGGACAATCTCGACATTGGCCCTTCCCGTTTGCTTGGAATTACATACCCAGGCGGCACGTTTGGAGCAGTTGCGCGCCAAGCGTCCGATCGAAAAATGAGCATGGCAGAGCGAGGGTTCTCAATGCTCGGAGCTGGTCCTCAGGTGCTGGCAAAGATGGGCGATGCCATCTACACGCGAAACGATAATCCCGAGCGATCTCGGTACCTGATGCAGCAAAGCCTGCCGTTCCAGAATCTGATCTGGGCTCGCATGTTGAATTCATCCGGCATCACAAGGCCGTTGAATGACGTGGAAATGTATGTGCCGTTTGTCACGCCATCAGACGCATTCAGGCCAGCACAGCGTCCAACGTTCAAGATCAAATGAAAGACATCAACGCAGACCTGCAACGACTGTTGGCACTACGAATGTTGGAAGTGCTCAAGGATGGCAGGGAGGTGATCGGTCCAGATGGTCAGCCGCGCCGCATCATGGCGACTGCGGCAGACTTCAATGCAATTCGCGGACTGCTCAAGGACAACGGCGTAACAAGCGTTCAGACGGCTGACAGCCCACTCAACGATCTCGTCCAGGAGATGAGCAAACGCGGCCTGAAGTTCCGCCCAAGCGAAATCGCCGGCGACGAGGAAGCGGCCTGACAAGGAGACAATCATGGCGAAGCGCATTGCTGCCATCAGCTGCACGCATTCGCCATTCACTCCGCCAGAGACGCATCATTGGCTCCTGAACACGCTGGCGGACCTCGGTGACGTTTCCAACTTTGTCCACCTTGGAGACATCTTCGAGGCGTCTGCTGCGAGCGTCCATCCGGACGAAGCAGATCACACGCTGCTTGACGAGTACCGGCACGCATCAGCATTCATGCGTTCGCTTCGAGACGTGCTTGGAAAAAAGACGCACTATCACGTTTGCATGGGCAACCATGACGACAACCTGAAGTCGCAAGATCCACGACGCATTCCAAAGGCGTTGCGTGACGTGACCGACTTCATGCGAACGGAGCCGTTTGCTGAAGAGGCCAAGCACTGGCATTGGACGCCATACCGCAAGGACAAAGCCGGTTGTCTTGAAATCGGGCCAGTCGTCTTGACGCACGGGTTCGACGCAGGACAGGGCAGTGATGAATTGGAGGCGCTCCAGTTCATGAATATGACGGGCGGATCGGCGCATCGGTTGTTTGTGCGCGGCCACACGCATCGCCCGGTGCACCTGACCCAGTGCCGACGATCGCGCTCAATTCCGCTGCCGTACTGGTACATGAACGCCGGAACCTGCGGACCGCTTCAACCAAAGTGGATGAGCCGCCGTGACACATCTCAGTGGGGTGCGGCCGTGGTCGTCATCGACCTGGTCCGTGACCCGTCCCATCGCAATCGCGGGAGACAGTGGGACGCCCGCCTTGTTCAAATGATTCAGCAGTAGGAGACGCATGGCAAAGAAGCGTGATTACGCGAAGGAGTATCGGGATTATCAGGGGACGCCGGAGCAGCTGCGACGGCAGAGCGAGCGGCACAAGGCTCGCCGAAAGATGGGTCTCAAGACTGGAGACCCCCGAGAAGTGGATCATAAAGTTCCACTTTCAAGAGGTGGATCCAATTCGATGAGCAACCTCCGCGTTGTGAGCAGAACCACGAACAGGAAGAAGGGTGCGCGATGAAGCAGAAGAATTCGCTCGTTGGCAATATCAACCGACGCAAAAAGGCTGGAACCAGCAGGTCGAAGGCGAAGAGCACGGTCAGCGCCAAGGCGTATGGTCAAATGAAGCGAGGATGGAAATGACGCCAGCCAAGGGCAAGAGATTCGTCAAGGTGGTGCAGGGCTCGTCAGGTCGGACCCGCAAGGTGTCCTACGGTCAGGCTGGTCAGGCAAAAGGCGGCGGCGACCGCATCAAGCCTGGCACTGCCAAGGGCGACGCCTATTGCGCTCGAAGCCTTGGCCAGATGCGTGACCATCCATCTGCTGCAAAGGATCCAAACAGCCCGCTGAGGCTCTCGCGCGCGAAGTGGAAGTGCTCCGGTGCCCGCTCACGGCGGTCTTGACAAGCAAACGCGGGAGTACGTCGAACGACTCGCAAGGGAGTTCCCGTTCTTCTTGTCCGAGCTTTGGCATGAGATTGGCCTGAAGTCCATTCCGAAGCACCACCGCGAAATCGCCGAGTACCTCCAGCACGGACACAACCGGCGTGGAATCCTTGCGTGGCGTGGAGCTTCAAAGACTTGGGTGACAATTGCCTACTGCTGCTGGCGGCTGTTCACCAACGCCAAGCATGAACGCATCACCTACGTCTCAAAGAGCGAGCGTGCAGCCAAGGAATCGCTGTACCTGGCTCGCAAATGGATTGGGCAGGCAAGATTCCTCCAGCACTTGGTTCCAGACCGCAAGGCTGGACAGCGCGACTCGGCGCTCATGTTCGACGTGAATGGCACAGAGCCAGACCGAACGCCGAGTTTCTGCGCCTACGGCATCACTGGGCAGATCACTGGCTCAAGGTCAACGTGCATCGTGGCTGACGACGTCGAGACCAGCGAGAACACCCTGACGCTTGACATGCGGAAGAGGCTGCGTGACCAGGTGGCAGAGTTCGAGAACATCCTCATCCCCGGCGGCGATGTCGTATACCTCGGTACGCCGCACCACGAAGAGACTTTGTACGAGCACCTGATCCGAGGTGGGTATCTCTTCATGGCGTGGCCTGTAAGCCATCCTGGCGAAGCAGGATGCGGTTGTGAGCTTGGCCCGATGTTTGCCGACATGGAAGCCGGCGACCTGTGCTGGCCCGATCGTTTTGGCCGCGAGGAACTTGCTGCTCGAGAAGCCGCAGAGGGCCGCTCGAAGTACCAGATGCAGTACCTGCTCCAGTGGCGTGTCGGCGACGAGAACCGGACTCCGCTTCGCCTTGCAGACTTCATTGTGTTCGCGATGGACCGCGATAAGGCACCCATGACCATTGCTTGGGGCGCAACCAATTCCGCAGGACAGAGCACGCGCATCGAGTCAATCCCAAGCCTTGGATTCGGAACTGATGGCTACCAAGCTCCCATCATGTTTGACAAGGATTGGGCCAAGTACACGGGTACAAGAATGTGGGTAGATCCCAGCGGAAAGGGCGAAGATGAGACCGCGTTCGCGATAGTTAGCCACATGAACGGGTATCTTTGGTGCAAGTCCGTTGGCGGCCTTCCTGGCGGATACAGCCCATCGACGCTTGAGGAACTGGTTCAAGTGGCGAAGCGTCACGGTGTGACCGACCTGTACGTCGAGGACAACTTCGGCCAGGGAATGATGGCGCAACTTTTGGAACCCTATCTCCAGCGGGAGTTTACGGAACCCGGAACGGACGCCCTGAACCCCGACGGATGGGTGTGTTCGGTTGAGACTGTGCGCGTGAGTGGGCAGAAAGAAACGCGCATTATCGACAACCTAGAGCCGATCTTGAACCAGCACCGGCTGGTGATTCATCCGGAAGTGGCGCAAGACGAAGTACTTCAGCACCAGTTGACGCGCATTACTCGCCAGCGCGGATGCCTTGACCACGACGACCGCGTTGAGGCATTGGCAATGGCGGTTTGGTTGTGGAAGAAAGACATGGCTCAAGACCCAGAACGAGCCGCCGAACGATCGCGTCAACGGGCCATCGAAGAGGAGCTCAAACGGGTGTACTTGGACCACGCCCCAAAGGGTCGCCGATGGTTCAATCGACAGTGACAACGTCCCAATAAAATGGGAAGTCACTTCCCATTTTATCCGGACCTTGTACCACGGGAGGGGGAGGAAAGGGGGGACTATAGGGGGGATAGGGAGGGGGAGGGGAAAACAACCCCTCCCCCTCCCTATCCCCCTTCCCCCCCTTGGCCAATCCCAAACCATCTGACCAACCCAAACGGAGAACTCGATGACTCAACTGCCGTCGGAAATCCAACTCGGTGCGAATGTCATTCCGATCCTTGTCAGCGATGATGTTGGAGACCTGGCCTTCGGCGATGCCCAGATCCATCCGTACCCGCTCATCCGTCTCCACCCAGGTCTCGAAGGTCAGCAGGAAGCACTCACGGTGATCCATGAGCTGGTCGAAGTCATCGACCTCACGTTTGATCTCAGCCTCACCGAGACACAAGTCAGGTGTATCGAGCAGGGACTGGCAGCAGCGATGAAACAGACACCCGAACTGTTGCCGTATCTCCAGCATCGACTACAAGGCCGTTAGGATCGTCTGTGATCGATTTGTAGGTATAAGTAATACCGAGACAGCATTTGATGCTACGGATCGATCCTAAGCCATCGTAGTGCGTTATACGGGGTGTCGATTTGGAGCAATCGTGCTACAGATCGACGGAAGTATGGCGGATTCTATCCAATCAAGGCCGTTAGGTCAAGGCGATCATGTTCAATCAGATCCACGAATTCAATCAGCTGATACCCGTTGATACGCCTCTTGGTGAAGGATACCTGCTCTACGTTTGCAACCCTGGCATGTACACCAACGCCTGCTACGCCGTCGTGCTCGAAGACGGTCGGATCCGTCACTTCATGGACCATCAGATCACCGTCGTTCGCAACGACACGCTCCAGATCTTCCCGAAAGAAGCGGGATCATTTACGGACGAATCAGGAGTGTCAAAGGGTCAGACCATTCCGTCGCGAAATGATGTGAAGGGCAGTTGAACTTTGGACTCGGCCCGGATCCCCCCCGTGCCGGGGGCCGTCGTGGCCGATCAATCGCGACGCCGGCAAACGGCAGCGCCACAAACCGAACGCCGGCGGCCGTTCTAAAGCGCCGGCGGATGTTGTTCGGGTCCGCTATGGACCAGAACCATGCGCCGGCGGCCGTTCAAGTCTTCGCGCCTGGTCGAATCGCCAGCGCCGCGCATGTCCACCTAGACGCCCTCACTTTCTCCATTCACCTACCCGCCCTCACTATGACGCCTCACCCGTTCCACATACGCCCTTTTTTGATCCGTTCTATCCG
>Ga0214923_10004548_pt1 | contig 16670 bp, 29 predicted proteins | sample LL1510_MetaG_FD_177993 | JGI IMG/M metagenome (GOLD analysis project Ga0214923, IMG submission 177993) | Freshwater microbial communities from Lake Lanier, Atlanta, Georgia, United States - LL-1510 | ecosystem: Environmental > Aquatic > Freshwater > Lake | place: USA: Georgia | collected...
AGGAGTGGTCGAGACATTACCCTCAACACCACCGCCCTTGGCGTAACAACGACCACCCTTCTTGAAGCCACCACCGTTACCGTTCTTGACTTCACCGGTCTTGCCGCTGGTCTTGGTAGTGCGCTCAGCGGTGTTCATCTTGGTGTCGCGGTACTTGCCGCCTTGGCCTTCGGTATTGATGATGCCGCCATCCTTAAAGCCCGATTGACCCATTGCAACGCCGCCAGTCTTCAGGCCCTTATGAGCCTTCGACGCCGGCTTCTTGGCATGAGCCTCAAGCTTCTCTTCACAGGTACCGCCCTTCTTCATCATGCGACCAGCCATACCAACAGGACCAGCCGGAGCAGCAGCAGAAGGCATAGCACGCATAGCTTTACGACGCATAGCCAGCGACGGCTTCATTGGTGCAGCAGCCATCGGCACACCACCACGAGCGGGCGGCGCCATTCCACCGTCCATCATCTTGTGGCCGTCGTGCTCTTTGGCCTTCATCTTCACATGACCACCCTTCTTCAGCTTCAACTCCACTGAAGGCTCGGTGGTGTACATCTTCACCATCGGTTTAAATTCGGCCATTGCAACCTCCTTAAACCTTCTGGGCGTAAACCACGGTCAGGCGGAACACGCCCGGCGAGGAAACGGTGCCATTCGGGTCGATCGTCATAACTACGTTTTGGTTGTTGCCAACATCCGACATTGCAGTCAGCTGAGCAGCCGTGAACGTCAGAACGCTACGACCAACCGATGCAGCATCGGCAATCGAGCAATACTGCGTGCCAGCGGCAACAGTACCAATCGTGGTCGGAACGGTGGTTGCCGTGCCATAGCTCGGAACGGTGACCATATCAACATAGAAGTCGATAATTTGCGACGATGCCGGGATGGTGACGCTTGTGCTGGTTGCAGTGCCGCCGGCTGCAGTAGTGACAGTAGCAGTCTGCGAAACGACAACGAAACCGCCGTCGGTCGTGTCCGTCAGAGTGCCAGAGCCAGTACGCAGGGTCGAACCAATATAGGTTTGTGCCATTGTATTTACCCCTTTAATGAGGCAGGGGCCGAAGCCCCCACCAGACCTATATTAGACGCCGGGCGTGCCGTACAGCGCACGCGGATCGGTGAAGCCAACGTCGTAACGCTCGGTCGCTTTGTAGCGCATCGAGTCAGTCTCGAAATCACCTTCCATCGTCTTTTCCAGCTTACGACGCATCAGAAGCTTCATGCCTTCCGGAGCATCGGTCTGGACCCACCAAGCGGTCGGCGAGGTCAGACGCGAGATAACGGCAGCGCCTTCATCAAGCAGACCAATCGACTTGATCGGGTTGATGTCGTTGTTGGCGTTACCAGCGCGCAGAACGCTCTTCAGCAGGACTTCAGCTTGGAAGATGTTGCCCGGGGCCACGACCAGTTGGCGCGGAACCAGACGAATCTTCTTACCGTTGTTGTCCACAGCCTGACGAATCTGGATGAGCATTTGCTCAAGCGAGGTTTGCGACAGGTTGGCCGAAGTAGTCAGCAGGTTGCTGAACGTACCGTTCACGATCGGGTGAGCGTTGCTATTCAGCTGCACACCGTCACCACCCGGGTAGGCGGCGTTGAACGCGCGGTTAAGCACGTTGGCGCACAGAGTTTCCTTGGTTTCAACCAGCGACTGAGCCAAATGACGGGCGTAGACTTGACCGATACGGATATGGTCGCCGTCTTCCACCAGCACTTTGGTCAGGGCGAATGCCAGACCGTACACGTTATAGACATAACGCTTCAGGAACAGCACGCCACCTTGTTGGTAGGTAACCGGGGTACCGTCCGGCAGTTGCGGAGCGGCGCCAAAGCCGTACAGAACCGGCTCTTCATGGTAGTTGCGGGGGATACCTTCTTGTTCGCGGAAAACACGCGACCATTCGTCGGTACGTTGGTCATAGACACCGTCGAAGCATTCGTTGAGGATCGGCTCAACAATCGAACGAAAGTCTGTACTGCGCATCGGGGCTGCCATTTTTTAGCCCTCCTTAAACAGCAACCGGCGTGTAGTTAGCGCCGGAGACGCGAACTTGGCCGAATTGGAATTGAGCAACCGTGGCACGCACGATAACGTACGAATCACCCCAAGCATTGTCCGGGTACGGAGCAATATCAACGATGCGCATCGCAGCGACACTGTTGGCACCAGCAAGGGTGGACGACAGGGTACATTGCGACAGACCAGTGGTGGTCGAACCAGCGGTGTTGTTGGTGATGTTTGCTTCGTCACCAATCGCTGCTTGCGAAACCGTGCCATCAGTCTGGATTTCGTAGACGATGTTCGGATCGTTGTAGAAGTAAGCCACGCACGAACCGGTTTGGTAGGCGGTGTTAGCCGGCCAGTAGTTCGAGACGCGACGACGGCCGGTGGTGTCAGTCCACTCAACGCCAGCGAAAGCGCCGACAAAAGCTTCAGAACCCGAGGCCAGAACAATGGTGCCGCCCGTATCGTACTTAACAGGGGCGCCCTTCAGAAGGTCGGTGTTGTAACCCGACGCGATACCGCCAGCAAGCGCCTGAGCGCGATCCAAGCCAGAAGGATGGAACGCAGGACGCAGGCCGAACGGAGCAGATGTTGCAGACATGACTGTCTCCTTGGTTTAGTTACCCATGAAATATGGGCGTATTAACATTTCGGTCCAAATCGCCAAATCCGTCACCTTCGACTCGGCCCAAGCTCTTGCCTGAGCTATCTCGCGCACCCTGCAGGTTCTCAATCTGAACGCGGATCTTGTCCGCCTCCTCATTGGGAGCCTCGTGGTGCATCTGCAACATGAGGTCTTGATAAATATCCATAGGGATCTTGTACAAGCGCATCTCGTTGCATGCGATGAAACCCACGTCTTCTCCAGCCTTTACACGGTAGTTATCGAAGTTCGGGAGTTCGTCCGCCATTACAGGGACATACCCAAGTCGAATCCGTTTATCAATGCTGTCGTAAGCGTTGGTTGTCGAAAGCCAACAGATGTGCCAGCCCGGAATCTCCGGCACCTTTGGCAGCGCACTTTGTGTCCACTCATCGCTCCACATCTTTCGACGTTCCTGCGCTGACATGAACTGCTCTTCAGGAGCCTTGCGGGTTGCGTCCTCGCTAGCACGAGTTTCGCGGCCACCGGCCGTGAGAGTTTTTTTCAGACGAGAATCCATTGTTATCCCCTATTAGCTTTATCGTATTGGATGAACTGCTTGATCATTCGGTTGCGTTTTTCTACGTCATCCCACATGCCCGCTTCTTTAATAGCTCGAACACGCTCAGGACTCAGTACATAACCGTTGCCGGAGCCACGGCTTACAACCGACTCACGCACAGATCCCGTAACTACGCTTCGGGGCCTACTATGACGACGCTCGTCTTGATTATTATTATAACGATGTGGTAAGCGTTTTTGCAAGCGATTGTCAAGTTCTTCCCAATAATCTTCAGATGCAGGATCCCAACCCTCTTGGGTTAGTTTGGCATCAATGATTTTGGCAATCTGAGTATCCTCATCATTTGCCTCTGGGTCGTACCAAGAGTTTGACTCAAGCCAATCATTTGCAAGGCGTTTTACTTTAGGGCTGACGCTTTTCTCGGGCTGAGTGCTTTCAGAAGCATTAGCCCGAATATCAGATAGCTTTCTCAAGCGATCGAGAGCTTCTGTTTCCATCTCCCGTGCGCGAACAAATGTGTCGCCATCTGAATTATCTGTAGCCTCGCGCATTTTGGTCATTGCATATTGCAAACGCAGCTTCTCGTCTTCAATAGCTTTATCCAAACTTGCCAAATCAGAATGACGAGTGCGCTGTTCAATAGCGGACAAGCGCTGCATCAGGTCTTGGTTTTGGCGTTGCAAGGACTCTAGACGCGCATCCTTTTCAGCATTGCGCTGACGGACATAATCTTTCTTAGCGCGGCGTCGTGCGCGTTTTGCCTCACGCACTTCATCATCATCATCTGGGTGGTCATCGTCAGTTACAGATCCACCCTCTGCTTCGTTTTGCTCGGGGACTTCAATGTCCTCCGGCACATCTACTACTGCCGAACCATCAGTGGCGTCTTCCACCACTTCCATCTCTTTAGTCTCGTTCACAGAAAGGCCCTCATAGCTAGCGGATCACCAGTTACCTTTGCGATAACCTCGTGGTCGTTGAGAATCATGAACAACGCCGGCTCTTCCAAGTCGTCGTCTCCCGGCACCTTGACTTCCCATCGGTCGCCACCCCACTTAGGGACGCGCAGATAGTCGCCAATCTCACACCAAGAGCCCTCCGGCCACGATTGCATCGTGTCGCGGTGCTTGAATGCCAATGGACCAATATCAACTACCTTGGCCACCATGTTGTTCCACTTCTCGGTTTCCTTGGTCTCTTCAACCAAGATGATCCCCGCCTGCCCAACCTTCTTTTTTGCACGACGCAGCTGTACAAGAATGCGTCCGCCGAGAGGTTTAGCACCGGGGTCTACGCTCGGAAATGCCCAAGCCAACTCAGCTTCGTTAGAAGCTTCCGGTTTACCTGTCGTCATCGTCTTCCTTTAGTAATGAATCAATGATATGCAGAGCCTCTTGCAGGCCCGCATGATGTCCAACCATGCGTTGATAGGTTTCCCAGTTCGACGCATTTCCTGCAGCCAAAGACACAGCAATCTCTGATTGCCGTACCTTCAGCCCTCCAATCAAGTCAGATAGAAGACTCACTTCTTCTTGGCTTGACTCAAAGCACCTTGCGATTGACCCTTCGGCTGCATGCTGCTGCCGTCAAGCTTTTCGCCTTGAGCAATGCGCTTGTGTTGCCGCACATTAATGCTCTTCTGTTCCTTGTCACTCGTAGCCATATTGGCCTCCTTGTTTTGTGGTTAAATCCAACACAGCCTTCTCGCCGTCCTGCTTCAACTTGGCGGCATCGCGGGTCAACCGGGCTGTCTCGATGCGCTCCTTCAACTCCTGATCGCCTGTAGCAATGGCAAGCTTGAGCTGTAGTTCTTCCATAGCGTTCTGCTGATCTGCCTGCAGCTTCTGCATGTCCAACTGCAAGCGGGCAGCAAGCTCCTTGTCCTTGAGCCCCATTTCGGCTTGGTCGCGCTGAGCACGACGCTGCGTCTCGGCCATACTGGTCTGCAGCAACACCTGACCGTCCGGCGTGAGATCGGGCTTCGGCTTGAACTGCTCCACCTGCTGGACCATCTTCTGGATGACCGGCATGATTCCAGCCAGCGTTTGCTCGGCGTCCATGTCCACATGTTGCGAGGCAGTGCCGAACATCTTGTCAACCATCGACGGGTCGTTAAGCATGTCGTAATCCTTCATAGGCTCGCCCAAAGCCTGCTCAACGTAACCATTCATGCGGCCGAGGTACCAGAGCACAATGTGCTGCTTGATGTGCTCAATGGCCTTAGGCAGGAAGCCCGGCGCAATAAACGGATTGCCACCGAATACAGGGTTCTTGGCGTAGTCCAAGTGAGCTTGGATGTGCCCAAGGTGGTCCTGCTCTGGGTAAGCAAAGGCCGCCTGACCAATAGACATAGCCACGTTCTCGTTTGCGGCATCCATCTTGGTCGGGGGCGGCGTGTCAACCATCAACTCGTTGACGCCCGGCACCTTGATCTGCTTTAGGAACCGTTCAATCACCACCTTCTGGTTAAACATCTGCGGGTAGTCTTTCATCACGGCCATAACAGCTTGCGTTTGGGCCATCCGCTGCGTTTCAGAGAAGATGTGTGGGTCAGAGACCGGGATAACGTCTGTTACACGCGCAAAGTCTTCACGCTCAACGTCTAGATCCTCGACAACCTCACCGCGGCGCATGTCATCCAGATACCAGCGGTTGATTCGGCTCAGAACTTTGAGTACTCGGCCTTGAGATTCATGCAATCGGGCGTGAATGGCAGAGAACACAGCTGCGCCCTGCTCAATCATCGCCTGAGTAGTGCCTACAGGAGCGTTTGAGGTAACGTCAGCGATCTTTTCTTCCGCGGTGGTGACCACACCCTTGGCGGCGTTGGTCAACCACTCCAGAAGCTGGAACAGAACCGAGCTTGGCGGGTTGAAAGGCATCGGCATGGCAATCTTGCGGATGTCATCGACACCCGGAGCGCCTTCAATCTCTGCGACTTGGGTTACTTCGACCTGCTGAGACTGCCCGGAAATCTTAGCGCCTTTGAGCTTGAGCATCGTGGCGGCATTATTGATATGAGCGCTATCAAGAAGAGCGCGCAAAGAGCCAGTAAGGGCAGCACTAAGGCCGCCAATAAGGTGCGGAAGACCGACTGCATAGGCGCCTCTCCAAGGAATGAACTTAAACTCAATGATCCAGTCGAGTTTGGTGAAAGAATCGTCGCCCTCTTCCCAGTTGCGGTACAAACCCAGCACCTGAGAGTCCAGCTCGTCGATCATTAGGATGTACGGAGCCACCTCGCCCTTGGTATACGGGTCGTCCTCTAGCTCCAGCCATGTATAGACGTGGTAAACACGGCGCAGGCCGTCTTCGTTGTCACCCAGATTGCGGCCTTCGATCTTGTCCGTGGCCTTCTGCGGTCCAGTCTGCTCAGGATCCATCGTGGCGCGGATGTAAGACACGTCGCGGTAGAGCCCAGAGGCGATTCTGGCCTTAAACTCGTAGTCAGAAACGTCATCAACCTCAGTAACGCGCTGCGCGGTGTAGAAACTACCGGCCGAGAACGGCAGCAGGACGTTATCAATGGGCAGGAACTGCGCACAAGGGCGGCGCTTCTTCTCGTCGTACCACAGCTTTAGGTACTGAGAGCCACCGAGAGGCAGCTGGGTAAGCATCTGTTCCTGCTCATCGCGGAACTCTTCAATCTGTTCCGTGAGCTGCCAGTTCATGTAATCGCGTTTGCGCTCGGCGATCTCGACTTTTTTCTTCTCTACGTCACCAAGGATCTTGGTTCGGGTAGGACCATCAGGCGGGAACAGCTCTTTAATGGCTCGAGAGGCGAAATCTACGCAGGCTTCGGCCATAACAGGGTGGACAACCTTGCTAGCACCGTTGAAGTTGGCGCCACCGGGGGCGTCGTTGCCCATACCAGTGCGGCGGATGCCCTCTTCGTACTGCTTATCGCGCTGTTTGCGGGCTTCTTTGTCCTTCTCGGCGTACTCAATGTAGCGCAGAGCCAGACCATCGACCGACATGAAGTCCAGACGATCTGATTCGGCTAGGTTTTCGTAGAAGTCCGGCTCTTCCAGCGGTCCCTTGATGTCCATGTGGACCATCACCGAACCATCAGGCAGCTCTTCAAGCTCCGAATCGTCAATCGGCTCTTCTACTTCCATGCCTTGCTCGCCCTCGTCTTGGGCGTCAGCAGGCTGGCCACCAATGAATCGGCCATACTCTTGGTCAATCGGGAACTCTTCAGCCATAGTTACTCCAGCGGTTGTTTAATTTGCTGTCAGTCATAATCTTTATCAGTAGAAAGACTGAGCGCAGGCAATCCAATACCTAGTGCAGCCAATCCGGCAAGCAGGTCGTTTTCTTCAATGCGGGAAGGGTCAAAAGCAGCAAAGCGGGAGCGGACATTCGCGGGGTTGAGCGTAATCAATTCATGCCCGTCTTTTGCAGTGGTATACCCCAATTGCATTAGCACTTCTCGCTGTTGAGCATCGGGAACGCCCGCATACGTCATGATACGAAACATATCGGATTGAGTGTGCGCATTGTCCATTTTGCCCTTTGCCCACCCACTAGGCCCAAGGGGTTCAATCATTTTGAACAGCGCGTCCTTTTCGTTTTGAGTGAGCATCCTGTCACCCTGCAAGTCAAAAGATTTGCCCATCTTCATGCGTAGCGGCAGCACTTCTGCGCTTGCATCAAAAGCGCCGTCTGCATTTTCGGCGTACAGACTTGCTCTTTCTGGATGTGTTGACCCGTAAAAACCCTGCAATTTTTTTGAAGTTCTATTGGCTCCTTTTGGAAACTCAACAGACGAGCCTTGGAAACCCAATGGCGCGCCATGATATGCGTCTTCCACATATCCTAACGCTTGCGCCCTATCCATCGGCGTGTTGCCCGGCGGCAAGCCAAGCATCTTTACCGCATTCTCTTGGGCAATCCGCAGCGCCTCATCTCGTGGGGCCGCAACTTTGCTTGCCTTCAACTGCTCATCATTGCGCTTGAGGATGTCTGCAAGCTCATCAGAGAACAGGACGTAGTTAGATGTGCCGCCTTCAGTACCACGGCTAGCAGCGTCTTTGTATCGGATGCCGGGGATGCCCTTCTCCAACAAAGCCTCTGACGCAGCTTTCTGAATTGCCGCGTTATTAGCCATTGGTGGTGCCATAGACATACCCAACGCGCCGACCATGTTTTGCCCAATTGAACCAGAGTGCGCCGTATAAGGCGCAAAGTTCTCAGACGGCACCTTGCCGCCAGACTCCTTCCATAGGGCCATCAGAGCATCCTTCACTGACTGCGGTTGCTCTGCATAGGGCTTGTCCCAATCCAAGAAGTGATGTGGACCAAGCGGGTCAGCAGCCTCTCTCGCGGCGTCAGGCCAGCGGAGGTTTAGTTCGTAGAGATATCCCTCATCCTTTAGCGGTTTTTCCCACTCACCGCTTTTTAAAAACTTCAAAGTATCAGTTAAAAGTTTTTTCTGCTCATGGTTGGGATTTACTTCAAGAACATATCTAATGTCATCTGCGGCCCTTTCTGGGTCTTTGGCTAGATTTGCAAGTCTCTGAGCGTTTGCGTGGGCATTCAAACGGCCTTGATTGGCAGCATCCCTGTTGACAAGATTTCTTGCATATTCTTCGCCTACTTTTCGTGCTTCAGCCGTATATAGCCCATGCCCATATGCCTGAGCACCCTCACCAGTACCAATCTTTGAGATGTCAAACTTGTCAAACTTGTGCGGGCTTCCGTGGTAAGCCTTGATGGCACCAGCCAAAGCGGGTGCTAGGAACTTACCGCCCAATGCAGCAGCGCCCTTCAGCAGGGGACCACCGGCGACATCCATGCCAGCCTGTAGAGCAGCAGATCCATAGTCGCCCTCAGCAGCAGCCTTACCAGCACCTACAAAGGGGATGAACTCAGCAGCAGTACTCAGAGCCTCTTCAGCCTTCTTAGCACCGGGGGCTTTGCGCATCTCCACCTTGCCGGTGTCCATCGCAGCCATAGTCCCGCTACTTAGCAGCTCACGCAGTTTCTCTCGTTTGCTGTTTACCTCACCGCCGGCTTTCATGCGCTCTTCAATCAGCGCACGCAGCTCTGGATTGCGCACTTTTTGCGCTCCAATAATCTCATCAAAGATTTTGTCGGCGTCGCTCACAGAAATCCCCAGTTAATTTGGCACATTTTATACTGCATAGGGATTCTGCCTCTTTGGCATACCCGAATCAACATAATCGTCTTCGTCCCAAGCTTCTTCAGGCGGCGGGTCAATATCAAGCCATCCTGCATCACGCAAGAATCTTAATGCCTGCGTACACGCATCAACGTAATCGTCATGCGTGCAGTCAGGGAATGAACAGATCTGGCTGACAAACCCCTCGGCCCAGTCTCTTACATAGCCGGGCCTCTGTGAGCTCTCGGGGATCCATACACGGCCTCGAGCGATGACGTTGGATACAATGTTCAGGCGCTGCATCTTATCGGCTCTGCCGGGGTTATACGCCCGCACAGGCAGGTGAGCACGCTGCAAGTCTTGGATCAGTGAGATACCAGCAGACTTATCTTCAACTAGTATCAGGTCCACCCGCTTACGGTCTTTACCCTCACCGAATACGGTTTCGTACTCTTCAATGACTTTAGGGCGTAGGTCAGGGTATTGCAGGCGGTCTTGCCAGCAGTCAATGATCATGGCTGACATCGGGCCATCCAGCGGCTTGAACACACCGAAGGTTATGCAGGCGGTAGGGTCGTTCTGTACCTTCTCAGATGTAGCCACATCATAAGACTGGACGATGTACTCGAACCGGGGAAATTCTTTCCCTGCTGGCCAGAGCTTGAACATGTCACGCTTGACGATGCCCGACTCTTCGGGGTCGAGAATCTCAGCGTAGATTTCCTGCCTTCCAAGTTTCGTGCCTTCGTACTGCAGGATCTGCTTTTGAAAGCTAGGCGCTAGGTTGGCGATGTTGTCGTATGTGGATGCAGTAGTCAGTACCACATCGTCGCCTTCACGGGAGACTAGATCGACAATCAGGTCTTTAGGTCTTGGCGTGGTGGTAGCAACTATCCGGGTTTTGTTACCCAGACGCACGCCGAACATGATCTGGTCCCACGCGTCCTGTAGGTAGTCCCACGCGGCTAGCTCGTCTAGCCATGCACCATGATACTGACCACCGCGAAAACGCTCTGGCTCACTAGCAGGAATGCCTTTGATGAGAGAGCCATTGATAAGCTTGATCTCGTGATACGCGCGGTTGTAGTCGGCGATCAGAGCTTGAGGTATGACATTGATTAGACCGGAGTCACCTTCATAGCAGGTAGCTCTTACGTCAGCAGATGTAGGAGCAGCCACAAGCCAGCGGGTGCCGGGCTCTGTCCATGCCCACCATCCAACCTGCTCTGCAGCAGTTCTTGTCTTACCCGCTCCACGTCCGGCGAGTAGCAACCAGATGGTCCACCAATCGCCGGGTGGTACTACTTGATGGTTGTGAGCCTTCGAGATCCACTCGGCGCGCCAAGCCCATGCGGCCTGTTGCTCTGGTGTCAGAGCCTTGAACTTAGCCCGGACCTGTGGATCTAGAAGGAGCTCGGCACTCACTCAGCAGGGACTACTTCCGCGGCAGGCACTTGAGCCTCGGCTTCCTGCTTAATGCGCATAGCCAGCGGCCAGACGTTGTGACCAGTCGGCAGGGCGCTCAGAGCCATCAGGATGGAGTTAACTTCGTCGGTGGTAAAAGTCAGGGTGATATTCATTAGCTGTCCTCGTTTGATTTAACTTGCTTGGCCAGCTCCATATTGGTCAGGATCCGGTCAAACAACTCTTTTGCATCTACATCTACCTTCAAAGGGTTTTCAGCATCCCCGGCAATAGTAGTACGATCGCCATACTTCTTAGGATTCCATTTGGCCAGCAGCTTAAGCCGGGTTTCAATCTGTAGCTTACGGTGGCCCAGCATATCTTCGGTGCGAATAGTAGAGCCTTTGTCGTCTACTGTTTGAGTGTGGCCCATAACCGGAGTATCAGCGATCTGTAGGACTTCCTCAGCCATTTTATCGTAGCCGATTTCTCTCGCACGCGCGATTGCTGCGGAAAGCGTTTCATCCCTATACATCCAATCATAGATAGTGCGCCACTCAGGCATGTGGTCATCACGACAGATTTGACGAAGGGGCTCTCCTTCAGAGAGTCGTTCGGTAATTTCGCGGGCCAGATCTGGTGTGTATTTAGACGGTCGGCCAGTACGTTTCTTGGTAGGTTCCATTGGTACCTCCATGACTAGATACAGTAATTATATCACTGGCACATAAACAACAAGGGGACCGAAGTCCCCATTTGATTAACCAATGTAGCCAACCTTTATTCCGTCTTCATCATAAATCGCTACAGACCAAGTAGCACCATCGTTATGAGACTCGCAGACATAAGACCAGTCAGGGTCAGCAACGATGTTAGCCTCGGCAATCTTGGCGGCAGAAGCAAGAGTCGGGTAGAAGTTTCGGGTGTTGGTCTGAAGCATTTTGCTTCTCCTTAAGTTATATCCAGCGTCGTGCTGTGATGTAACTTTAAGTTAGATGACTGACCAATGTCTAATGAAGCTTTTGTTACACAATAGGGAAAGAGCGTGAACCGGGTTCGTGTTAATCCGCTCGAAAGACAACCCGTATCCAGCCCACGCTCTTTTTTTAACTTACTTCTTCCACCACATCCAGTCAGGCTTGGCTTGCATCTTGGTTTCAGCATTCTTCCACGCGTCCATCATGTAACCGAACTGGGTTGCTGCGATGTCGCGGCAGGCTGCCGACCACTGGGCGAAGACTTCTTGATAGCTCATAACGACCTCCGTTAAGTTAATAAATGCTGCAGCGCAATATTATTACTTCTCGGCGGCCATGTCTACTGCTGCATCATAGGCATCCTGATCAGACATGCTTTGATGTTTACGGATTGCGTTGATAGCAATGCGCATCTGGTTCTGCACGTACGGCGGGTGCTCTGCGGGGTAAGCCTCGCTGAGTGCCTTGAGTGCCATAGAGAGTAGTTCGTCTTTAGTCATCTGTTCTCACAGTAACGCATAAGTAGTTGCCGTCAGAGTCTTTGGCGGCGTAGGAACCCTTGTTCATGCACTTCTCTTCCTGCTCTACGTCAGCCTTCTTCTTATCCCATACGACTGTGCCAAGCAGAACAGCAATCGCAACACAGATAGCAACATACAGAACTTCAAGCATGCGGATCTGCGTTTCTGCCTCGGTGCGTTCCCTCATTGCTTGGCGGATCAGCTCTTCGGATTCTTCGCGGGTCATACAATCCTCTTTGCCTTGCTCATATCAATGTACGCGTTAACCCGTGTTGCAGAGCCACCGTTTACTGTGGCTTGGGTTGTTGTGCGGTCCAGCCTCATGTCTACGATGTTGCCTTCGGCGTCTGCCAAGCGGCGCATCAGCAATACTTTGTCCGGCACTAGATACAACCAACCAGATAGCGGCACCCCAATAATCTTTGCGGCGGCCGCACATCTAAGAATCTTGTCATGCGTCACCAGCCATTCAGCTTGGTGAGTATTGCGGAACTGCTTTTCAGTCATGTTACGGCATTTGATCTCGACGATAGCCTGAAGGTCATCGCCCTCAAGAACCATCCCATCAAACGCCAGCGGCTTGTGCTTCGCGGTGTGCAAGAACCGGTGGAAATGGTACTCGCGCTCAAAGAGGGCAATTGCTTCGGCCTCATGTGCCAGCGTTTCCTGCCCCTTCGGCGTCAAAATGTCCATGTCAACTCAAATCAGAACTGGTAATCCCTCGGCAGCGGGCGCTGGTAAAGGATGTGGAACCCCAGAAGGTTTATGTATGGAAGCTTGTCAACGCCGATAACTTTTGCGTCTTTTCGATACTTATCAAACCCAACCTTAAACCAAAAATTCGGATACTTAGCGCAATGCGGGGCAACCCAACCATTCATCACTATGATGCGTCCAATCGACATATCCGTCTCCTATGTGGTTGCAGGGCCGAGAATTGAACTCGGGTCTTTAGCGCATGAAGCTAACGTGGCACCTCTCCACTACCCTGCGTCCTTGATTATACAGAAGTATTCTCTTGGTTTGCAATGTAAATGCGGGCCATCCGGCAGTGATTCAGAACCTGAGCTAGTTGATCGTCAGCCTCGGAAAGCTTGCGGCGGTTGAGGTTCTCCGCGGCGTTGCGCAGCTCATGCTCTGCACGGATCAAGTAGTACGACCAGTCATACGTTTCCATGTGAATCCTTGTCAAATCAGTATAAAAACTGCAACATCCATGCGCGACTATGTCGAAATCCTTTAACGGACGGGACGTTATGAAACATTTAAGAGAGTTTGCTACGGTTCGAGAGCACGAGATGCTAGATGCTATTGAAGAGCACGGCACCCAAGTTTTAGCGGCAAAAGCTCTTGGTATCTCCACACGGTCTGTAGAACGTGGTCTTCAGCGGCTCAAGATTCGCGCGGCCCGCAGGGGATTGAGTCCAGAGCATGACATGATCCATGTGGTTCCAGATGGCTTCTTAGTTAAAGGGGTTAGTACATACTACAACAAAGATGGGCGGCCTGTTGGGCAATGGGTCAAATCTACGCAAGACAAGCAGAACGCCCGCGAGATTCAAGAAGCCTTCCTCGAGGCTTTCAAAGACGACATCGTCAGAGTAGCCCCTACCAATCCGGGCACTCAACAACCAGACGACAGACTGCTGAATTGTTTTATATATGGCGATCCTCACGTCGGTCAAAGGTCATGGTGGGAAGAGACGGGACATGACCACGACCTCGAGCTAGCAGAACAGCTTTTCACCAAAGCCCACGACGATCTGGTAGAGCGCTCGCCCTCGGCAACAACAGCCCTCATCCTCAATCTCGGCGATTACTTTCATGCCGATGATGGCCAGAATCGCACCATGCGAAGCGGGCATTATCTAGATGTCGATGGACGCTATCAAAAGGTTCGCAAGGTTGGCTTCCGCATCCTACGGTCAATGATTCAGATGTGCCTGCGCAAGCATGATCGCGTAGTCGTTTGGAACATCATTGGTAACCATGATGACTACTCAGCGGTGGACCTGTCTCTTTGGTTACAAGTCGCATACGAGAATGAGCCGCGGGTTCACATCGAGACCAGCGCCAACAAGTTCTATTACCTACAGTTTGGCAAAGTCATGCTGGCTGCCACGCACGGCGATACCGTAAGGATGGAGCAGATGCTGGGCATCATGGCTGCAGATCAGCCGGCGATGTGGGGGCAGTGCTCTCACCGCTATGCACATCTGGGCCATGTACACCACAAAACTCTTAAGGATTATCCCGGCGTCTCGGTCGAGACCCACCGGGTTCTACAGCCATCAGATCTTTGGGCTCACAATGCAGGCTATCGCAGCCAGCGAGACGCTCAATGTATTACCTACCATTGGGATCATGGCGAGTACGCTAGAACTATCGTCAATCCCAGCATGATATGAAAACGGGCGGTCTAGCCGCCCGAATCATTACTCTTCTTCGTCAAAGTCTTCCTCTTCATCATCTTCCAGTGCGGAGATGATCCAGCTCTCATCTTTGTCGTCAGCGTCTTCGAGAGTCGAAATCTGCAGAGCTTCGGCAGCGCTTTCGGCATCGATGAAGTACTCAAACTTCACGTTTTGAATGATATGAAACAACATAGGGCCCCCTGTTGGTTAGCGCGGCTGCGCCCTCTTATGGTAACTCTATCGTGTGACTGATTTGCTTCAAGTTACTGACACCAATCACATAATTGGTTGCGGCGGTGTTAACAATTCCAGCAACTTGCTAACAATTTGTTATATGAACCAGATCATAACCATGATGGCGCAGATGGCAACAGATCCCAAGACCTTCTCAATCAGCGTTTCTTCATTCACAGTTGAACTCCCTCCTGATGTACTCCTCGGTGGCCCCGGTGTAGAAGCTTAGAACTGCAATCAGGTGAGGCAGCAGCTCTTTGTCTTCCGGGTCCTCGGAATCTAATGAGAACCGGATGTCCTGTTCCAACATCGCAACCATTAGCTCTTGGATTGCGTCCCATCCAATCTCAATTGTCGTTTTCACAAATCTCTCCATCTTTGTATTTGACCTCACCGACGTACTTGCAGAGCCTATGCACATTCTTTACTGTCAAAGACAGTGATCCATGCTCACGCTCAATTCCAACGCTTCCCAAGTAGGACATCAGAATCTCATCGTTCTTGTAGCTGACGCGCATGACGTAGGCTTTACGCCCACTAGGCATCTCATACAGTTGGCGTCTTGCAATAGTTCTGGTGGTGTTTCTCATTTCATTCCCCTTGATTGAATAGCATCTACAGTCTTTTGTGCTGCGTTGTATGACTTGCATTCCCCGTAAACGATTGCGCAACACGCTTCACGCTCAGCTTCAATACAATCCATCACCAACTTCATAACCCAAGGCGGTACATCTCGGTGCCCCGCCATGCGGATGATGTCCTCTCGAGTCATTGCTCCTCCACAGTAACGATGTACTTGCGGCCGTTGACATCAGTGACCTCGAATCTTTTAGTAGTACTGTTAAAAGCACCACTGGGGTCAAGATCAATCTTTACAGGTCCAGTCGAGTAGATCAGGTTCTGCGCGTCGTTGTTCTGCAGCGTGCTGCGGCAGAGGTGGGCAATGTAGTCACAGTAAGCAAGCATGTCAGTCTCCTTAGTAAGGTCCGTGCATGTAGCTGAGCTCAAAGTAGCCATCAAGGTATCGCTCGTAAGCAAGCTTCTTGATGTCCTTGGGCAGCTTGTCAAAGTCAGGGTGTTCGCTCAGATACTGGAGCGCCTCGGTACATCCGTGGTCATCTTCACCGTACAGATACTCATCAACAACCCAGATCGCTCCGCGAAACTTTTGGTCCATGTCGTTCTCCGTATACGGCTGGATGCCGTAGATGTAACTCTAAGTTATATCATTCCCTCTTAACAGTGAACCTTTTGTTACACGCATGCTGCGGCTAGCAATGGAAGGTTCTGTGTATGTATCGCTAGACATGTAATAGTTACGCTTAACCGTGCTGCCGGCCGGCACCATTTCCGGGGCGTCAATGCAATAACCGTAGGCCAGCGTTGCCAGATGGAGCGGGTGCCACATGTCCACCTCGTTCATGGCGTGAATGCTCCCGCCTGTTCTGGCATCTCGGTGACTCTTGTAATTCATCTGCTCAACCCTTTGATGTATTCGTCAATCTTTGAGTCGCTCCAACCAAGCTTCTTGAGGGCCTTGACCAGAGCTTCATGGAAAGAGGTCATGGTTGGTCTCTTACCGCTTGTCGAGTTTGATTTCATAGACGACCTCGTCGTAATCGCTGGTGTTGGCCAGCGCCTCGAGGTCATCCTCATTAAGCAGCGTTCCATCCTCAAACTCAGCGTATGAGATGTACGCATCAGCAATCCCACGCGGGTGATAGATGCCAGACAGCTCGATTGTGCTCCACTTAATCTTGCGGCCGTTGAGTTCCATATCAGTCTCCTATTGGGGGCCGGAGCCCCCAGGTGTTTAGTTTTCGACAGG
>Ga0214923_10004549_pt1 | contig 16669 bp, 18 predicted proteins | sample LL1510_MetaG_FD_177993 | JGI IMG/M metagenome (GOLD analysis project Ga0214923, IMG submission 177993) | Freshwater microbial communities from Lake Lanier, Atlanta, Georgia, United States - LL-1510 | ecosystem: Environmental > Aquatic > Freshwater > Lake | place: USA: Georgia | collected...
ATAATAATTCTAAATATATTTAAATAGATTTATAATATATTTAAAAATAAATATAAAATAAATATAAAATAAATATAAAATAAATATAAAATAAATATAAAATAAATATAAAATTAATATAAAAATAAAATATGAATTATAATATATTTAAAATTAATATAAATTAAATATAAAATTAATATAAAATAAATATAAAATTAATATAAAATTAATATAAAAATAAAATATGAATTATAATATATTTAAAATTAATATAAATTAAATATAAAATTAATATAAATTAAATATAAAATAAATATAAAATTAATATAAAAATAAAATATGAATTATAATATATTTAAAATTAATATAAATTAAATATAAAATTAATATAAAATAAATATAAAATTAATATAAAATTAATATAAAATTAATATAAAATAAATATAAAAATAAAAATTGAAATATTTAAAATTATATAAAAAATATATTAATAAATAATTATAAATAAAAAATGATAAGCTCAACAGATTATAAATTTATAAATATTGCAATAGATGAAGCAAAAAAATCGGTTGTATTAATGAGACATGGGGCTGTTGCAGTAGCGAATGGGAAAGTATTAGGAAAAGGATATAATAATTATCGCACAAATTCTAAAGATTTATTTATTACAAATAGTTGCACTTGTCATGCAGAAATAGCAGCGTTGCGTAATTTATTTTATGCATGTAAATTGCAAAATAATGTTAAAGATATAAAAGTCGGTAATTTTAAATATGAATATGGATAATTCAAAAAATAAAAATATTGAAGAAATAAAAAAAATATTTAAAAAAACAACTATTTATGTAGTAAGATGCGATAAAAAAAATGAATTACAAGAATCCGCTCCTTGTGAAAATTGTTTAGAAATGATTATAAATTTAAATATTAAAAGAATAGTTTTTAGTTCAAAAGATAATCAATTTATAAGCGCAGAACCACGAAATTTACAAATAAATCATATAAGTGCTGGAAATAAATTTTTAAATAAAAAAAATGAAAATAAAAAAAATGAAAATAAAAATAAAAAATAAAAATTATAAATTTTTTTTATTATATTCTTTATATTATTTTTATAAAGAATATAAAGAATATAAAGAATATAAAGAATATAAATTAACAAACAATACTACGACAACCAATTACTTTTGCATCAGGTGGATTTTTAAGACAACTAACCGATTGAAATAATTTACCATTATTGTAATAAATATCATAATTATTTGGTAATAATTGTGTAATATCTTTTGTTATATTATTACTCTTAATTAATTGCATAGTTCTAAAATTAGAAGTAGAACCAATATTAGAATTAATATTATTTGTTAAACAACAATTTGTTCCATTATTAGAAATATCATTTAAATGTTCTTTATTAATATTACATCCAACAGAAGATTGAAGTAAATAAATATAATTACTTTGAGTTTTATTATCTGAATTAAAAAATTTATTTAAACCTATTCCATCTTTTTTAAATTCTGTAACTAATTGGAAATTAACATTTTGATAACAAGATAAAGATTTAACTGGACTACATAATAATTTATTAGCTATATATGCTTTATTATTTTTAACACTAGTTTTAATATTATTATCAAATGTTTTACATTCAGAATTAACATTTCCATAATTACGATTACCGATATATCTATTAATATCATTATTATCAATTCCGTTTAATGAAAATTGTCCTTTTGAAATATTATTAAATTTATTTGCATATTTTTTTTTCATAGTTATACTACCACCACCAGAATTAAGAGTATTATTAACATTAGTATGGACTATAGGATGTATATTTAAATTATACATTATATATTAAAATATATAAAAATCTATAAAAATTTATATATAATTAATATAAAATCAATATAAAATTAATATAAAATTTATATAAAATTTATATAAAATTAATATAAAATCAATATAAAATTAATATAAAATTAATATAAAATTAATATAAAATTTATATTAAATTAATATAAAATTAATATAAAATCAATATAAAATTTATATAAAATTTATATAAAAATTGATTTAAAAATAATTTATTAAATTAATATAAAAATAATTATAAAATTTATATTAATGTCTTATACAGATATTCTAAATAATAAAATAATGAATAATCAAGATAATATAATACAAGAAAATAATATGAAAGGTTGGAAAATATTAAATAAAAATAATAAAAATAATAATAATAATAATAATAATAATAATAATAATAATAATAATAATAATGATAAAAATGATAAAAATGATAAAAATGATAAAAATGAAGATTTAGTTAAATTAAAAGAACAGAATAAAATTATAAATTTTTATAATAAGATCTCGAATAATTGGAATAAATATAGAGATAAAGAAAATTTATTAAGAGGAGATATGTCAATATATATAAATTATAAAAATGAATTAGATAATATGTTAAAAGAAGAAGAATATATATCAGAAATGATATATATAAATAATTTATCAAATGATGATACAGATTATAATTCAGATGATGAAAGAAATAAACATTTAATATATTAAATATAAAATAATAGTATAAAAAATAAAAATATTATAAATAAGTTATAATATTTTTAATAAAAAATATTTAAATAATAAATATGAATATTGAAAAAATGAAAAATGAATTAGATATTTTAAAAAAAAAAAAAAAAAAAATAGATATATTATTTTTTTTTGAAAATGATACAGAAATAATAAAAGAAGAATTATATTATACAAATAAAGAAGATATTATAAATTATTATAATGAAAAAATAAAATTAAAGAATGAAAATAAAGATTATAAAATAAAATATTTATTATATTATAAATTAAATTTAGATATAGATACTTTAAATAAAACAAATTATAATATAAAAAATAATTTGTATGCATTTAAAATGTATTCTGATTTAGAAGATTTGAATATGGAAGATTTAATAAATAATAAAGATATAAATAGGTTTGAAAATACAGATAGTTTATTATTTTTTATAAATGAAAAAAATAAAAAAAAAATATCAAAAAATAAAACAAAAAAAAATATCAAAAAATAAAAAATAAAAAATATAAAATATAAAATATAAAATATAAAATATAATAAATTGATATAAATTATAAATAAATATAATAAAATAATATTAATAAATATAAATATAAATATTAATATTATTATGGATATATCATCTAATAATAGGATAGAAATAGATTTTATATATTATAATTTAGATTTATGTAATAATATAATAAATAATAGAAGAGAAAATTTAATATATAATAGAATAATGAATTTGAATAATATAAATAATGAAATAAATAATGAAATAAATAATGAAAATAATGAAAATAATGAAAATAATGAAAATAATGAAAATAATGAAAATAATGAAAATAATGAAAATAATGAAAATAATGAAAATAATGAAGATGTATATAATTATAATATTTATTATATAATAAATTCAAATAATTCAGTATCTTTAAATGAAGAAAATGATGTAGAATTATTAACAAATAATTATATAGAAAATTATATAAATAATACATTTTTTGAAGAGAAAAAATATAAAAAAGTAATAGATGATTTAGAATATGATAAATTAAAAATAAGAAAATTAAAAAATTTAAATTTAGAAAATAATATAAAAAATAATATTTGTCCTATTTATTTTACAGAATTTGAAGAGAATGATGATATAATAGAATTACCATGTAATCATATATTTACACCAAGTGGAATAAATAAATGGTTAAAAGAAGAAAGTAATAAATGTCCTGTATGTAGATATGAATTTCAATATAAGGAAATAAAAACAAATTCAAATTCAAATTCAAATTTAAATTCAAATTCTAATTTAAATTCAAATTCTAATTCAAATTTAAATTCAAATTCAAATTCTAATTCTAATTCTAATTCTAATTCAAATTCTAATTTAAATTCAAATTCTAATTTAAATTCAAATTCAAATTCAAATTCAAATTCTAATTTAAATTCAAACGAGAATGAATATATAAATGAAGATATATTAAATTCGGAAATAATGAATATAATAAGAACTTCGGAAATAGGAAATTCAGAAATAAGAAATTCTCAAATAACATTACCAATAAGAAATAGAAATAGAATTAGAAATCGAAATAGATTAAATAATTTTATAATGGAAAGGGAAGTAAGAAATCAAAGAGATTTAGAATTACAAAATGAATATAATGAAATGGTAAGTATAATAAATTCATATACTAGAGAAAATATAATGGAAAATAATAGACAATATAATAGACAATATAATAGACAATATAATAGAGAAAATTCAAGAAATTTAATATTTTTTAGAAATTTAAATAATAGATTTTTTAGAAATATGGAAAATCCGATTCCAAATATGGAAAATCCGATTCCAAATCCAAATATGGAAAATCCAAATCCAAATATGGAAAGTAGAAATTCAAGATTAAATTTACTTTATAGATATTTATTAGAAAATTCAAGAAGTTATTTCATTTAAAATAAAAATATATATTATTTAAATATAATATTTAATGATTTTATAAATTCAATATTTTGAATTGTAAAAATAATATCAAAATCGATATATGCATATTCTTTATAAAAAAATAAATCAGTATTAATATTTAAAACATTCAATAATAATATAAATTCTTCATTAAAATTTTCAATATCTTTATCAATTGTATCAAGAGATATAGAATTAATATATTTAATAATAAATTCAATAATAGAAATAAATTGTTTAGAATTAATACGATATTGTGGTAAAGGAAAAATAATTTTTTTAAATAATTGCATTAATAAATAAAGAATAGGTTCTTTAGTATAATTAAATGTAATATGATGTTTATTCTTTTTTATATCATTTTCTTTATTACTATTATTGTTTTCTTCATTTTTATAATTATCGTATTTAACATAATTATATAATATATAAAAAAATGTAATAGAAAGAAAATATATATCAGTATATTTAAAAATAGATATTAATAATTCATTAATAATATCATAAAAATAATAATATTTATTTTTATCTAAAAATTTATAATAAAAAGTTTCATAAGCTTTAATATATATATCATATTCATTATCAATAAAAAAAGAATGAATACGATACATATGTTTAAAAATATTAAAATAATTATTAGTAAATAAAATAATATCTTTTTTTTCTAGAATATTTAAAGTTTTTTTATTAATATTACCATAATAATCTTTCTCTCTATTAAAAAAAATAAAAGATACAAAATTTTGTTCGATAATTTTACTTAATAAATATTTATCATTTCTATAATGAAAAAAAACATTTTTCATAATTTTAAAATTAAAATCATCATCAATATATAGTGAATTAATATCATATGTAATACCAAAATCAATAATAATAGGTTTATAAGTTTTAGTATTATATAAAATATTTTTATAATTATCTAAATCATTATGAACTATATTATTAATATTAAGTAAATATACAGAATTAAATAAATAATAAATAGAATGTAAATAAGTTTTATTAAATTCTAATTTATCATTTAAAATTTCAATAAAATAATCATAAATATTAATTTTTCCATATACATATTTAATATAAAACATATAAAATTTATTATTAATAAAATTATTCTCTGTATTAATTTGACTTAATATAGAACATTTTTTAATATCCATATTAGGATTATTATATAATTTATCAAATTCAATAATACAATAATTAATAGTAGGAGAAAATCGTGTTTCATAATTCGGTAATTCTTTAATTTTATTAGAAATATTTAATTCATTATCACTATAAAAATTAATAAGTTGAATTTTATTAATAATATTTTTATTATTATTTTTATTACCTTTACAATCTAGACCCGGTTTAAAAATACATCCATATGAACCCTCACCTACAAATAAATTAGTTTTATCATATTTAATATTATTATTATTAGAAAGCATTTAAAATATATAAATATAAATATATAAATATACTTATATTTATAAAAATAACTATAAATAAAATTGATAAATATTTATAATTATATATAAATATAAATATAATTATAAATATAAATAAAATGTTATTTAAAACAAAAATAGAAGAAAATAAAATAAAAGAAATACAAGAAAATAAAATAAAAGAAATACAAGAAAATAAAATAAAAGAAATACAAGAAAATAAAATAGAAGAAATAGAAGAAATAGAAGAAATAGAAGAAATAGAAGAAATAGAAGAAGAAGAATATTTTAAATCTTTAACAGAAATAGAAAAAAAAGCATATTTTATAGCAAAAGATAAATTAGAATCATCATTTGATATAAAAAAAACAATTGGATTTTTAGATTTTTTAAAATTAAAAAAATAATAAAAAAAATAATAAAAAAATAATAAAAAAATAATAAAAAAATAATAAAAAAATAATAAAAAAATAATAAAAAAATAATAAAAAAATAATAAAAAATATTTTAAAATATTTTTATAAAATTAGAATATGATAAATCTTTTTTTTGATAATTATAATTATTTTTTTCAATTAAAATAAAAGAAATGAAAGGTTCAAAATCATAAATAATATCAAAATTATTATTTATAGAATTAATAAATTCTGTAATAGTTCCTTTATATTTATAAGAATTAGATTTATATTCTAATTTATTATTATTATTATTATTATTATTATTATTATTATTATTATTATTATTAATATTAATATTTTTATTTTTATTTTTATTTTTTAAATAAAAAATATCATTATTAAAATCAATATTATTATTAAAATCAATATTATTATTAAAATCAATATTATTTTCAATATTATTATCAATATTATTTTCAATATTATTATCATTAAAATCAATATTATTATTTTTTTCAATATATAAGTTTTTACAATTATATTTAACAACATAAATTCGTGAAATAACTTCTAAATAATTGAATGGAATATTATAAATAGATTTGCAATAATAATTAAAAGATGAATTATAAAAATCATAATTAAGTATAATTTTACCAAATTTGGTATTTTGTGTTATAAATTTAAATTGTAAAGATTGAATAAAATTATTATCAAGTTCTTTATATTCTAATTGATTATATTCATCTAAATATTGAAATAAATAAATATCATAATCATATAATTCCTTATTAATATTATAAAATTTATAAAAATGTAATAACATTTTATTATAAACGAAATGAGAAATAAAAATAAAAGAAAACAATATAGAAGAAGAAAAAACGAAAGATAACATAAAAATAGTATAAATAAATTGATAATTATAAAATATATATATCATAATTATTAATATATTAAATAATAATACTTTATATAATAATTTTAATTCTATTTAATAAAAATTATTTTTTTTTTAAAAAAGAATTAAAAAATGTTTCTAAATTATCATTTAAATGAGTATGAGGATTTAAAGTAATATTTTTATGAAAATCATATTTATTATCAGTAATTTCAAATTTAGATTTAGATTTAGATTTAGATTTAGATTTAGATTTAGATTTAGATTTAGATTTAGAGTTAAATTTAAATTTAGAGTTATAATAAGAAGGTATATTAGAATTTAAAATAGGATTAAAATTATAAGATTTATCTTTATTAGTGGGCGAATACATAATATCTAAATGATGTTTAATAGTTTTAGGTTTATGATTATTAATTTTACTAGTTTCTTGAAAATCAACGTGTTCTATAATAATCGGTTTATTCATATTAATTTTATTTTTATTTATTTTATTTTTATTTTTATTTTTATTATTTTTTTTATTTTTATTTTTATTTTTATTTTTATTTTTTTTTGTTTTATTAATAATTTGATTGATTATTTTCTTTTGTGTTTTAACCATATAGATTATATATATATATTTAAATAATATAAATAATATGAAAAAAATAAAAAATAAAAAAAAAAAAAAAAATAAAAAATCAATAAAAAATAAAAAATCAATAAAAAATAAAAAATCAATAAAAAATAAAAAATTAATAAAAGAGAAAAGAACAATAAAATTGAATAAAATAAAAAAAAATAATATAAAATTATTAAAGGATAGTATATATGAAAAAAATATGAATGAAAATAAAAATGAAAATGAAAATGAAAATAAAAATAAAAATGAAAATGAAAATGAAAATGAAAATAAATTGAGTGGATTTATAGAAAAATTAAAAATAAGTATAAAATTAATAGATAAGGATAATAGATATAATTATAGAAAGAAAGCATATAATGAAGTAATAAATGTTTTAAGTAATATAAAGAATAAAATAAATACAAGAGAAGAATTAAAGAATATGAAATTAAAAATATCTGAAAATTTTTTAGATAAATTTGAAGAATTTATAAATACGAATACATTAGAAGAAATTGAGAAAAAGAGGGATATATTAAAAGAAATAGAAAAAACGGAAGAAATAATGGATAAATTATTAAAGGTGTATGGAATAGGAGAGAAAAAAGCGGAAGAATTAATAAAAAAAGATATAAAAAGTATAAAAGAGTTAAGAGAAAGAGAAAATGAAATTCAAGAAAATGGGAAATCATTATTAAATGAAATACAAAAAATAGGATTAAAATATTATGAGGATTTATTAGAAAGAATACCAAGAGAAGAAATAGATGAATATAAAAAGATATTATTAGATGTGTTTAAAAAAACATTAGAGGAAGGGAATGAGGAATTAAAAGATTATAAATTTGAAATAGTAGGAAGTTATAGAAGAGGATTAAAAAGTTCAGGTGATATAGATGTAATTTTAACATCAAATAAAAATAATAAAAAAGTGTTTAAAAATTATATAGATAATTTAAAAGATGCGGGAATAATAATTCATTTATTAACTAATGGCGTAACGAAATGTTTAACGATAGGAGAAATAGTAAATCATAAACCAAGAAGATTAGACTTTTTATATAGTGAGCCAGAAGAATATGCATTTACAATATTATATTTTACAGGTTCAAAAGATTTTAATACAGCTATGAGACAACAAGCTTTAAATATGAATTTAACATTAAACGAACATGGAATATATAAAGTAAATAATGAGAATAAAAAAAGAGAGAAATTAGAAAAAATAACAAATGTAATTTTTAATACAGAAAAAGATATATTTGATTATTTAAATATAGAATATAAAGAACCATTTGAAAGAATAGATAAAAATTCAATAATAATAAAAAAACAATATAAAGAAAAAGAAGAAAAAGAAGAAAAAGAAGAAAAAGAAGAAAAAGAAGAAAAAGAAGAAAAAGAAGAAAAAGAAGAAAAAGAAGAAAAAGAAGAAAAAGAAGAAAAAGAAGAAAAAGAAGAAAAAGAAGAAGAAGAAGAAAAAGAAGAATATAAAGAAGAAGAGGAAGAAGCAAGAAAAATAAAAATATCAAAATTACATTTAAAAACAATAAAAAATTATAAAGAAGAATATGATAAAGAAGAAAAAATAAAAACGCAAAAAATAAAGATGAATAAATCAAATATAAAAAATATGAAAGATTATATAAAAAAATATGAAAATGAGAATCAAATAAAAAAGAATATAGAAGAATTAAGAGAGAAAGGAATAAATATATTAGATAAATTAACAGAAAAAGAATTAACAGATATATTAATGTATTCAATAGAAAAATATTATAATGATATTTCAGAAAAATTATTATTAACGGATGAAGAATATGATATATTAAGGGAATATGTATTAAATAAATATCCAAAAAATGAAGTAGCATTAGAAGAATATAAAAAAATAAAATTAAATAAATTAAAAGTGAAATTACCATATGAGATGTGGTCGATGAATAAGAAAAAAGCGAATGAAATAATAAATTATAAGATGAAATATAAAGGTCCATATATAATTTCAAGTAAATTGGATGGTGTAAGTGCATTATATTCAACAGAAAATGGTGAAGTTCATTTATATACACGAGGAGATGGAAAATACGGACAAATAATAGATCATTTAATACCATATTTAAATTTACCAAAAATGCAAGATATAACTTTAAGAGGAGAATTAATAATAAAAGAAGAATTATTTAAAAATAAATATTCAAAGGAATTTAATAATTCTCGTAATTTTGTATCGGGAGTAGTGAATAAGAAGAATATAAATAAGGAGGATATAAATATAATAAAAGATTTAGATATGGTAATATATGAGGTAATAAAACCATATAATAAAAAACCATCAGAACAATTAGAATTATTAAAAAAAATGGAACCGAAACAAAAAATAGTAAAATATGTGATATTAGAAGAAATAACGAATGAGATATTATCAAAACAATTAATAGAATGGCGAGAGAATTATGAATATACAATAGATGGAATAATTTGTATGAATGATAATATAGAGAAGAGAACAAATAAAAATCCAGAAAATGCGTTTGCTTTTAAGATGGTATTTAGTGATGATATAGTAGAAGCGAAAGTGATAGATGTTATATGGACTGCATCTATGAATGGATTATTAAAACCGAGAGTAAGAATAGAACCAATAATAATAGATGGTGTAACAATAAATTATGCGACTGGAAAGAATGGGCGTTTTATAGTAGATAATAAGATAGGATTAGGTTCAGTAGTAAAATTAGTAAGAGCAGGAGGGGTAATACCGGATATATTAAAAGATGGAATAATAAAAGAAGCGAAGGAACCAATAATGCCCGAAGAGGAATATGAATGGACGGAATCAGGAGCGGATTTAATTTTAAAAAATAAGAAGGATAATGAAATGGTAAATTTAAAAAATATAACAAAATTTTTTAAAGAATTGGAAGTGGAAGGATTAGGAGAATCAAATATATTAAAAATAATAAATGTAGGTGGTGATAGTATAGAAAAGATATTAAATTATACGGAAAAAGATTTTGAAAAGGTGGAAAATTTTAGAGAGAAGATGTCAAAAAAAATATATAATTCAATAAAAGAAAAATTAAATGAAGCATCATTAGAAAAAATAGCAATTGCTTCTAATATATTTGGACGTGGATTTGGTGAGAAAATAATATCACAAATATTAAAAGAAGAACCAAATATATTAACAGATGAAATAGATATGAAATTAAAAATAGAAAAAATAAAAAGAATAGAGGGTTTGGGTGAAAAAACAGCAAAAAAATTTGTGGAGGCAATACCCGAATTTATAGAATTTTTAAATAGAACAAATTTAATATATAAATTAAATAATAAAAAAGATGAAAAAGATGAAAAAGATGAAAAAGATGAAAATAAAAAAAGTATTTTAAAAGATAAAATAATAGTGATGTCAGATTTTAATAATAGTTTAATAAAAAAAAAGGAATTAACAGAACAATTAAAAAAATTGGGTGTAAAAGTAGAGAATAATGTAACAAATTCAACAGATATATTAATAGTAGGTGATTTAAAAAATGAAACGGGTAAAATGATGAAAGCAAAAAAAATAGAAAAAATAAAAATAATAGATGTAAATACATTTATAGAGAATTATTTAAAAAGAATATAAAAAGAATATAAAAAAGAATATATATTTTTTAAATAAATATTTATTATTTATAATAAAAATAAATAATAAAAATAAATAATAAATAGTAAATAATAAATAATATTATAAATAATATGAATATATGTGTTTTTGGAACTTGTAGATTATTAGGAATAATAGGAAATAATAATTTAAATGAATTAATAAATTTTACACATTCAACAAAAGAGATAATTCAATTAATAAAATTTATAACAAATAAAATAATAATAAATGAACCATATAATAGAGTATGTTTTAGAACAGCGATATGTAAAAATAATAATATATATTATAATGATTATTATAAACATTTATTTGAAGGAAGTAAATTATTTGTAATAGAAATATGTTCTAGAAAGAAGTATATACATAATAATCATTATTTACATCATTTGTGTGTAGATAATAGAAATCCAGATTATAAATTTTATTTAAATACACCAGAAAATATTTTAAATGAATATAAATTAGAATATCAAACGGATGAAGAAATAGAAGATGATATATTAGAAATTCAAAGAATGATATATCCGAGAAAAATGATAATAGTGTCTCATTTTAATGCGAAATTGAAAGGGGAGTATATAAAAGATAGAAAATATTTAATAAATTTATTAGAAAATATATGTAAAAAACATAATATACATTTTATAAGTCCATCCTCTGTATTTGCAGAATTAAATTATAGTGAAGATAAAGTATATTATGAGGATTTAGGACATTATAAAGGAGATACAGGTATGATAATATCAAGATATATAAATAATTACATATATAATTTAAAAGAGAGATAAAAAAAATAAATATATTAATTCTATATAATTAGTATTAAATAGAATTAATATCGGTTTTAAGATAATTAAATAATTTATTTTTAATAATATTTTTAGTATTTTTATTTTCAAAATTAGCACCGATAACTTTTTTCATATTAATAATATAAATTTCAGAAAAAGCATTTTTAGTTAATTTATTAGAGATTTCTTCTTTCCAAATTAAAAATAATTTGTAAATATTTTTATCAATACTATTAATAAATTTACTAAAATAAATATCATCAATAATAATCCAATTTTTAAGATTATTATTTAGATTATGCTGTAAAATATATAATATATTTTCTTTATTATTAAAAGATTTAATAGGAATAGGAATATCAAGAGAATTTAATTTTTCAATAAAATGAATAATAATATCAAATATTCCATCAATATAATCTTTTTGAAAAATAATATTTAATAAATGATTATCAATAATAATAAAATCCATAAAATTATGAAAAGTGAAATCATAAATATGATTATTATTTAAATAAGTTAAAATATCAATATTATTATTATTAGGAATATTAACAAATTTTTTAATAAAATTAATTTCTTTTTGAAGTTTATTATATTTATTGTTAAGTTCAATTAATAAATTTAATATTTTATTATAATTAATATTAGAATTAAAATCTATATTTGGATTAGGAGTTTCTATATTTGGACTATGAGTTTCTATATTTGGACTATGAGTTTCTAAAGGAGTTTCTAAAGGAGTTTCTAAATGAGTTTCTAAAGGAGTTTCTAAAGGAGTTTCTAAATGAGTTTCTAAAGGAGTTTCATGAATTAATAAATGTTTTTCATAAAAATATTTTCTAACATAAGTTTTCAAACAATAATTACATATATAATTAGTCATATTTATAATATAATATATTAATAATAATTTAATATGAAAAAAGAAATCAATTTTAAATAAAAATAAAAATATATAATAATATAATAATATGACAATAACAGATAGAAAATATAATTATATAACAAAATTAGAAACTGATTTATCAAACAATTCTTTTTTATATAATAATAGAATATTTACATGTGATATATCAGATACACTATTACAAAATATAACAGAACCAAATTATTATTTAACAAATAAAGCAGCGTTTTTAATGGATCCGAATTTAATAAATTGTGTAAATAAATTTAATAATATAAAACCGATTTATAAATATCAAAAACCTTTATCTGTTCCTATAACAGGAACATCATCAATATATCCAATAGAAACACAACAAAGAATACAAAAACAAAATAGAGTAGAAAGTTCAACATTAACATCTGTATTAAGTAGTTTAACAATTGGAAATGAATTAATAAATAATAATAAAAGTTGGAATAATAGCAGTGATAGAGTGTATGATTATAATACTGCATTATTAAATCCAAAATTAAAAAATGTAGGAATAGATGTAAAACATAATTCATATGATAGGTATTTAGGTAAAAAGAAATCTCAATATTTAAAATCTCAAAGTGTAAATAAAGCATCAATACCTATAATAGGAAATAAAACACAATATTATGGATTGATAAATTCAAATAATTGTAATACATGTTAAGAAATATATTATAAAATTTTATAATAAATTTTATTTATAATAAATTTTATTTATAATAAATTTTATTTATAAATAAATTTTATTTATAATAAATTTTATAATAAATAAATATATAAAATAATTTATATAATGTCATCAGATAAACCAATAATGAAAATGAATATGTTTTTATATACAAACGTCCAAATGTTAAATATGCAACAAAATAGATTTATAAATGCGAAAAAACCAGCAATATTAAAATTAGGAGCTTTTAATAATAATAGATATGGAACATTAATAATGCAAGGAAATTTTAAATGTTCGAGTTGTTCTGGAAAATAATAAAAATGTTATAGAATTAAATATAATAAATAAAAAATATAATAATATATATTAAAAGAAATGAATAATATAAATGATATAAATTTAAATATAAATACATATTCAATAACAGAATTAGAAGGATTATTTAAATTAAATAGTTATTATACAAAAGAAGATATAATAAAATTAAAAATCAAATTGCAAAATGATATAATAAAAAGTTCAATAAATGAAGAAATGAAAGAAGAATTATTAATTTTTTTAGATAATGCGAATAATAAATTAATAAATAATTTATTTAAAAGTTCAAATACGAATGATATAGTTCAAGTGGATACGAATCATTTTATAATAAATACAAAAAATAATATAACAAAATCAGTATTAGAAAATAATAAAGAAATAAATAGATCGATAATAAAAAAGACTTATACAATAGATAGTTTATTTAGACAAAATTATGATTCTGGTTTAAATCAGAGTCATAATTATATAATAAAATTGCCCGAAACAATAACAAAAACATTAACGATGTCTGTTTCTTCAATAGAGATACCATTAACTTATTATAATGTTAGTGATGAATTAAATAATAATATATTTCATATAAAAGTATTAGATATAAATAATAATCCAACGGAAATATTTGGAGATATAGTATTAACATCGGGATTATATGAATCAAAATTTACATCAGATTCTCAAATAATAGCTCAAGATATAGAAACAGAAATACAAAATCAAATAGATGCATTTCCATTTACTGATATAAAAAATAATTTAACATTTAATATAAATAAGAAGAATGGTATAAGTTATTTTACTTTTAATACAAAATTTTATCCTTTATATTTTAATAATTATAAAATAGTAATAACATTTGATGTAAATAATAGTGGAATAATAATAGACCAGAATACGAATTTACAAACAAATATATGTAATACAAATCAAATATATCAAAAATTAGGATGGATGTTAGGTTTTAGAGTGAATGAAGTAGTATTAGATGCGAGTGTTTATAATAGTAGTTTAAAAATAGCGAATGTATATTCACGATGTATATGTTATATAAATTATCCAAGATATTTATATATAGCGATAGATGATTTTCAGTCAAGTGCGAAGAATGCGTTTTCAATAGCATCAGATTCAATAATTGCGCCGAATATAATAGGAAGAATAAATATATTATCATTATTAGAAAGTAAAACAGCATTTAAACAGGGAGCGAATGCCGGAGATTATTTATATACTCATAAACATATACGAGAATATTTTGGACCAACAGATATAGCGAAATTACAAATTCAATTATTAGATGAATATGGTAGATTATTTAGTTTAAATAATATGGATTGGAGTTTTATATTAACTTTTGAGTGTTTATATAATTAAAAAAGAATATAAAGAGAAATAAAATTTAAAATATTTAAAAAGAATAATTTAAAATATTTAAAAAGAATAATTTAAAATATTTAAAAAAAATAATTTAAAATATTTAAAAAAGAATATAAAGAGAAATAAAATTTAAAATATTTAAAAAGAATAATTTAAAATATTTAAAAAGAATAATTTAAAATATTTAAAAAAAATAATTTAAAATATTAAAAAAGAATAATTTAAAATATTTAAAAAGAATAATTTAAAATATTTAAAAAAAATAATTTAAAATATTTAAAAAAGAATATAAAGAGAAATAAAATTTAAAATATTTAAAAAGAATAATTTAAAATATTTAAAAAAAATAATTTTAAATATTTAAAAAGAATTAAAGAGAAATATAAATTTAAATATTTTCAAATAGTTTAATTTGTTTAATAATAAATTCTTCATTTTTGATAATTGAATTAATAATTTCAATATAATGTTGCCTTAAAATAATTTTATTTTTTTCATTTTTAAAATCATTTAAAGGAAACCATTTAATTTTAATTTTTTCAAATAAACCATTATCATCATTATTAATTAAATTTGGAAGGTGTTTCTCTGCAAAATAATTAATATTTGAAAAATAAATAGGTAAATCTTTTGAATATCTAATATTAAATAAATAACTAGTATATCTTTCATAATAAATAGAAGTTATTAATTTTTTATTAACACTAATTTCTAATTCTTTTTCAGTTCCAAATAAACCATTTAATTCTTCAGAACCTTCTCTAACAGCTGTATCAAATGTATTTTCTCTTTTTTTTGCTCTACCGCCAAAGTCACACCATAAATTATTAAAACGTTCTTGTCCTAATAATAAAAATAATGTTCCTTGATATAATGCAACAGGTAATATTCCAGCACCCATATTTATATTATTATTAATGTTATAATATTAAATAATAATATCAATTTTATTAATAAAAAAAAATTTTTTTTTTTTTTTTTTTTTTTTTTTTTTTTTTTTTTTTTTTTTTTTTTTTTTTTTTTTTTTTTTTT
>Ga0214923_10004551_pt1 | contig 16667 bp, 14 predicted proteins | sample LL1510_MetaG_FD_177993 | JGI IMG/M metagenome (GOLD analysis project Ga0214923, IMG submission 177993) | Freshwater microbial communities from Lake Lanier, Atlanta, Georgia, United States - LL-1510 | ecosystem: Environmental > Aquatic > Freshwater > Lake | place: USA: Georgia | collected...
TCCGATCTATAATAAATTACCATTGAGACCCAGATATACCGACATATTTACAGCTTGGTTTGTATTTGATAAATCAGATACGGATATACTCCATATTGGGGTTCCAGGGTTTGTCCATTTCCTGTTCAAAAACACCGTATCTTTACTTATATAACAAGTGCCTAGTTGTGTATCTTTATCCAAATTTCCAAGTCCAAAATAGTCAGCATTATTACTTTCTGCAAGAGAATAACATCTACTTATCGAACTATTAGAATCCATTTTTATTAAATTGGATGGATCATTTGTAGTAGGATTGATGACACAACCTTTGTAATCAAAATTGATTGATGATTTCAATCCAGCAAATACGTTTTTCATTTCATCACCTGAAGATTGTTTATTTCTTACACTTCCATTAAAATATAATTGGGATTTGGGATCATAACCAGTTATATTATTTGGATTCAAACTGTATGGTATATGTTGCATATTTGGATAATCATTATCTAAATTTCCCGTTCCAGCCATACCACGTTTCCCACTTGTATTTGTATATATTTCCGAGGATGGATACCATGTCGTGACACCTACGTTATTTACATTATATACTCGATCGTCTTCATCTATAAGGACATTACCATAACTTTTTGTTAGTTCCGAATTCATTACATTATATCCACTTGAAATATCCTTTGACTGTTTTTGATTTATTCCTAATATAGTTTGAGACAATGGGATAAGTGTATTGGGTGTAAGTATTTGATTATTATCCATAAACTTAATAATATTTTATAACAACAAAATATTATTTGAAATGGTATTAAAATACATCATATAAATTTAACAAACAAATAGTACAATAATTAAACATTTTGGTCGTATTCGATACTTCTCTGACCACTTGTTCCATTACTTCTAGCCATTTGTTGAGTATATAATACTGTATCATTTGTTTTAAATTCTTCGTACTGGTTTGTAGCAGCACCACCATTTCTACCGTTTTGATTAATTTCCATTTCATCGATTCGTTCCTCAGCTTCTATATCACGTTCAACTTTTAAACAACCACAACAAGTTATAATTTTACACTTTGATTTGTAGACAATTCCCAAAATTACAACAGTAATACTTGCCGCAGTTGAAATTATATAAAAAATCAAAGTATCACTTAATTCTGTCATTGTAATTTATATATTAACAATAGATTTTATTGAAATTATTATTAAGATGATGACAATAAACGTGTATATACTCAACATAACATTATTATGCGATATTCCAATATTAGAATTAGAATATTCTTTGTCAATAAATAGAATATCATTCATTATATCATTCATTTTTTGCCTTTGTTGAAGTACATCCGCTTTTAATAAAAAAATATCACTATTTTGTGATGATATTTTATCTATTCCTGTGTATGCTTCTATAATATCCATATTACGATTGCATTTGCTAAAAAATGTAGATATTAAATTATCTAATATTCTTTTTGTTGTTTTAATATTATCATCACTCATATTAATATAGAGTTTATAATCTGGGTCATACTTAGAAATAACGCCAAGAGTATTTGCCGATTTTTTGGATATATAATCACAATTAACGCGTTTATTATTAAAAAACGAATAATTGATAGATTTATTAAATCCGTAACAGTTTTCATCACTCGAACACAATGCTTTACATTTTTCGACATTTACCTCATTTGATGATTTATATGGTACAATATGAGTTAATCTTTGATCATTTATAAACGTATATTCTCTATTATATTTATTCATTATCATTGAATGATAATTATTTCTTAGTTCCTCTATTTGTGATAAAAGGATGTCACATTCTTCCTTTAATGATTTGTTGGATATTATATCATATGTCATTTCTGATAATAAATTTGGAGAAAGTGAATTAATCATATAATAATAAAATATTGAAAAAAATATATTCGATGTCTTATAATTTAATTGTATTCGCTTTTGTTAGTTCATTTGAAATTTTATTTACGGTTCCTAATGTTTGTTCCTTTACTGTTTGATAATTAACACGAACATTATTAATGTTCATTATCATACAAATGATAAAAAATATAAGAATCAATATATTTATGGCAAAGATGATACTATTTGGATAAAATAATTCTAATGCTGTCATTGTCATATATGTAATTAAAACAATCATAGTTACGGATTGAATACCCTTTGTAGTCGATAATGAGTAAAAAATGATAAAAATAAGAATAAGTGTTTTAATGACTTCGGTTAATAACTGGATTCTATATATTTTATATAATTCTATGGAATTGTTCAGAGATTCATTTGATGTATTGTATCGATTTATCAAATTGGATATATTATTTGTTTCTTTTTTTATATCATCCTGTGATGGGGTATAAGGTTTGTCAATACTATTGACAGTCAATTGTTTTTGTGTATTTTTTACGATTTCCTTGTTTATATTTTGTATTTCTGCAATAGATTGCAGTAAAAGATTTTCACTTGTATTGATACACTCATTACAAGTATCACCTTGTTTGACAGACGAACAAAGAAAATCGGATGTTGGTTCATTTATATTAAAATTAACATAGCATAAAGTGTAATTATTCAACGCTGATGTAAAAGCATTTTCATTCTCGGCTATTCGGTTAAAGAATGATTCGTGATCCGTATCAATATTCATTATTATATTATAACCGAGAAAATGATATATCATACTTTATATGTACAATATTATTGTTCTTATTGAACAACGAACCATAAGAACAATAAAATAATTTACGAATGAATGTATGTAGTATTTTCTTTATTAAATTTACCTAAGAAACTGTCTGCTTCGTATATCATAATATTTATAAAGATACAATGAGAATAGGTTATGTAATGGCTAAAATATGGATAAAAATGAAGATTATTAACAAAAATTGGATAATTATTTATTGATTGATTATTTCGCCAATAAGTGAAATATATTTATCATTTAATTCAAATCGTTGACCAATTACCTTTGCGAAAAATGAATCACCTATTTGTATAGAATTGAACAATTCATCATCCTGGTGGTGATTTCTAGAAATAAAAAGGACATATGGTGATGTAGATGAGGTAATACTCTCAGATTTAATACCAGCTGTGTTAATACTAACAGCCTTAACTTTTAATATCATCCCGTCAACAGGGAAACATACCATACATTCGTAATTAACATCAAACCCAATTGAACTACCTATAATTATACCACTTGAATATGTGAGTATTTTTATACTGTCGGGTTTAATATATCCAACAACACAACACTTACCTTCCATTTCCTTTTTTAAAATACCTAATAATGTATTTTGGATATAATTATCTACAAGAGTAATATCAATGGTTATGCGTTTTGTTAATAACGATGGTTGAAAAATATCTTCATAAATATCAACATTGGGTTGTTTTACTCTTTGTTGTTGCATCGTTGTTGTTATATTATAATACATTTTATTTTACATTATTTGAATTCATTTTATTTGTTATTTATTCGTCTCATAATTACCGCAGTTTCATATGAATAAAAATATAATAAATCATTTGAAGCATCTTTGTTGTATTCGTAATACCTCAATAATAGTTCTTGAATAATACATACATCTAATTCTATAAACATTTTACTAGATTCTTTTGTATATTTTTCCATATGAAAAGTAATATTGGATGGAGTATTATCTATTATCGCATTTAATATCTCAATAGCCTTGGATTTTCCCGCGGTTGTGGCAACAAATCCTTGTGTATTAAATATACGTTTATCAATTTTACCAGATTTATTTCGCGAGGTCTCTTTTCGTGTATCACGTAATTTAAACATCAGAACATTTGATTTATTTTCATAGTCTATAAATCCGACAATATTATTTAGTAATTTTGTTGGATAATTTTCGATATATGGCATCCATTCACTCTCTAACATTTCATAAATTTCCAAAGATGTTACTTCATTTGACAATTCAAATTTATCGACGTGTTTTATATAAATACTATCCCCTAAACATACAACAGATTTACCGTGATAATCAATATACCCCTTTTCAAAATATCGTACGATACACTGTATAAAATATGGAATATTATCATCATCGGTTATAATACCCATTTGATAAAGTAGAATATAATTCAATAGATTTATTTTTTCTGTTTTATTTAGTTCATCTATACTATGATAAATTACATACTCAAAAAGTATTGTATCTGGAATACCTATAATTGTATGTAAATATCGACAAACATAACCAGAATGTTTGTAATAATCCTTCATTCCTTTCAGTGATAATGTGGTGTCATCGTAATATATTTTGAATATTAAATATAATTCTTTTATTTTATCAAATACACCCCTTCCTTGTTGAATAAAAAATTCATTCTCCAAATCCTTAACATCCTTTTTACCCCTTTTCATTTCCATATCATTCGCATCTTTATTTATTTGTGTTGAGGTTTCCGAATGTAATCCCGTTTCTTCATTTGGTTTAGTTGTTTTATGTGTATTCGTGTCGGAATCGTATAAAATATTCACCGTTTTATGTTTAAAATCTAAAGGTGTTGAATTTTCGAATATAGAAGATGTTGAAGGAATTAATTCAATTGGTTGAAAAATATAATAATCCAAAATATTAACCAATTTACCAATCCTTCCATACGAATCATATAAATAACTAGTATTATCGTTTATTATGTAAGTAAGTGCATATAATATTTCCTCGATTGGATATTTCTTAGAATAATTGATTACTCGAATTATTTCACTCCGTTTGTAAAACGTTTTATTTTTAAATAAATCCTTTATTTTAGGAACGAGACGCATCATATTTGTTTCAACATAAGATAAAGTATAACTAGATGTATCATTTCCTTTTACAGTTTTAATATCTGTTTTTGGATTACATTTATATCCACAATGTTTCATATAATCACAAATAGAAGAGTATGGAACGTCACCCACTTTATAATCATCAATTATTTCACCTGTTGATAATATCTGCTGAATTTTTGTATGTGTATGTTTTGACATAATCAATTGGGTAAAATTTTTTTGTTCACTGTTGATAAAACAATCAATTGCATTTTCTTTCATAACGCGTGAAATTCTTCCCATAACAATAGCTTTTAATTCTGATATACGATACATATACATATCAGATGTTTCTCGATTTGTATTAGTCACTGTACAATGTAAAAATATCATCACATTCCTTTTTTCAAATTCTAAATCACGATGACTAAAATTTCTCACAGCTCTACCAATAATTTGTTCGTTACGATTCATATTATACCAAGGATCTAAAATATGCACCTGACGTATATTTTTAAAATCTATTCCTTCAGAACCAGTTCGTGTAATTAATACAAACTTTATATTTTTACCATAAGCATTTTGTTTTTTTACACATTCTTTTATTTCATTGTCATTATTCTTAGATAATCTTACATCTCCTGATATGATAATATAAGATGCTGGATAAAAATTTTCACCATCTATTATCTCCTGTCGAGTTTTTCCAGTTATACTGTCAATATCTTCACACGGTTTTACTTTAAACAAATTATGATTAACATCACCATATCGCGTAACACCACGTTCTTCTAATGCAAGTGCAATAGGAATAATACCCGAATTTATATACTGTGTATATATCAATATTATACCATCTGCCATACCAGATGGTAAAAATACACTATCCATAATAGCATTTATTTTACAACTATATTTCCCAATATTCTCTTTATTAAAAATTCTCCCATATTTTTCCAAAACATAATCTTTGTATTCAAATTCTCCACGTATAGGCGGTTTAATCGAATCTTTATATGTCATAACATTACGCAATCCATCTGTTCCAATAATTTTATTTGTATTCCATCCAAACCTTTTTTTTCTAGTATTTTCTTCCTCTTCACCTTCATCCTCTTCATCACCCTCTCCATCACCCTCTTCATCATCTCCACTCTCATTTTCATCATTTTCATCATCTTCTTCATCATCTTCACTCTCATTTTCATCATTTTCATCATTTTCATCTTCTTCATCTTCTTCATCTTCTTCACTCTCATTTTCACTATCATCTTCATCATCTTCACCACCCTCTTCTTGTTCATCTTCACTAATAACAAATTCGTCTTCATTGAAATCATCTACATCAACATCAATATCTTCATTATCTGATAATTCTGCTATAAATTCATCTTCAGAACCAGGTTTAGAACCACCTAAGATTTCATAATCTTCATCTAGTTCAATATCAAAATTTTCCAAATCACTTGCAATGGTAATATCATCTGATTCTTCAGTATTATCTAAGATTATATCTAATTCTGAACAAGGATAAATTATATTTGTCGCGTAAATTAAAGATAATAATAACTTATATCCGAATGTTTTCATTTTGCTAAAAGCAGCATTTGTATTCAATTTTTGAATTAATACAGAATACCCTGTTTCTTGATAAATATCCATTTTAGATACAAAAGGAATAAGATATTTCATACGTTCATTAACATCAATCTCAAGACCATTTATTTTATACGTAGGAATGTTTATTAATCCATTTGGAGATGAAATATTGTGTAATGTGGATGATAAAGAAAATTCATTGGGATATATTCGATATGGAAAGGTATACGGGTTTTCACCGCGTACAAATGATACATACCCATTCATTTTTTGAATAAAAAGATTTTTACCAACCTCGTCGCCATTTTCATTTACTATAAAATTTCCATTTTCATCAAAAATATCACTAATCTTCACAATACCCCTACGATCGTTTATATTCATAATATTTATTAACCATATGATTTCTTTGTAATTATTGTACATTGGTGTGGCTGTCATCAAAATCAATCGAACATTGTTTGCAGTTGAAATTAATTTTGTAAACTTTTCGGCAACTAATTTGTTAGAATTTTCACTACTATAACGTATATTATGTATTTCATCAATAGCAATTAAACGATCCGAGAAAAAGAATTGAATCCTTTTTCTGGTTAATTCTTCTGAAACCTTTTTTTTAACATTCTTAGTTGGTTCTTGTTCCAATCTACTACTTTCTACCATATCAATATACTCATCCATCGAACGAACATTTCCTTGAATAACATTATCTATTAAATTAGCAAATTGAATATAACCTAAGAAAAGATATGAATTATCAATAAGAATTTTTATCTGTTGTATTAATTTTTCTCTTGTCATTCCAATGTCCCCTTCGAAAATAGTGGGATTTAATTCTTGAATTAATGCAGTCCCTAAACAGTTTTGTATATCCCATTTACCATCTATTAATTTCAATTTACTTTCATCGAATAATTGAAGTCTAAAATTATCTTGTACATTTGGGGAAGCCACAATTATTATTTTCCGATTTTTTCCTATTTGTTTCATATATTTTCTCATTTCCTCGCATATACCAATTGCACTACACGTTTTCCCTGTACCCAATCCGTGGTATAACAATAAACTATTATAAGGTGTTTGTAATGATAGATAATTTTTCACAAAGATTTGATGAGGTGATAATTCAAATCTTTCCTCATTCAATTTATTTGCGTGAATTTTTACATCCGTGTAGACAGAACCATTATATCCCATATCAGCAAATTCTTTTTTCTGTGTAATTTTTACATTAAAATTTGGGTCATCTAAAAGTGGATAATCAGTATTACTTTTTGGATTATTTTGTAAATAATCCCACTGTTCTTTTTCGAATTGTAAAGCAACTTCATTACATTTTTTCGAGTATATATTGGATAAATTACATTCTTCGCGTTTTTTTTTCACAGAAATATCTTCATCCCCCTTTAATAATGACATTACATCTATATCTTGCGGAAGTTCATTTGATTCACTGTTTAACATATTATATTTCTAGATAATATGTTAAGATTTAACACTCGCAATATAGGTTATAATATTTTTTAAAGGAAATTATAACTAAGAAATTATATAGGTAAATATGATAAGGATTATATAAAACATATATTTTGAATAAAGTTATTCACATTTGTCAATATAGAAATTTTTTCAACATTATAATCACGGATACTTTCCAAACATTCATCGTATGTTTTCCATTCCATAATACTAACTTCATTTTCTTGATATTTTGTCATATCAACATCTTTATCTATAATACCTAAATAATACACATTTTTATAACATTTTTGATTTGAACCTATAAATATTTCTTCAAATGGCATAATATTATTAATGATTTGTATTTCAGATGTCGAAATACCAGTTTCTTCTTCAAATTCACGTTTAGCACATTCCAAGTCCTTTTCTTTATAATTTTTACGACCCTTGGGAAATTCCCATTCATTATTTATCCATTCTGTTTGACTTTCTTCAATCATTTGTAACAATGAAATACTTTTTCCATCCTGAGAAATAAACCCGTTACGAAGGATTTCGAACTTTTTCTTAGATTCATCATTTCGAACAGGTGCATTATGTTTGTGAGGTTTTGTCAATCGTCTATACAAATCCTCAAAACTTAATTCTAATAATTTTGATTTTTCGAATATAGTCATTTCATCAATCAAAATTCGAATATGATCAATATTATTTAATGAGTAATTTCCTTTCATAAAATCAATATATCCAAAAGTATTAGAACGGCAAATCATCAAATATTCAATATTTTCGTCTAATTGAATTGTATATTTGGGAATTTTTTCAAAACATTGACTAGTTCCAACAATACACATATTACCTTTAATACCAATAATACCATAACTAACAATAGGATAATTATGACGATTATCTCTTTTTCCAGTGATATTATTTTTTTTTATAAATGGACGACTATTCAATACTTGAATTGCTTCTGGTATTGTTTCCATATTATGGCTAATAGTATCTTTATACTATTAATATTTAGTTCATTTATCACAAGTTTATATTTACAGAATTCAATGCCTTATTCGAATTTTTCCTTCTCCCTCGTTTAGATGGTATTACACCTCCATTTTGCAAATCCTTCAAATCTGAAATACTAATAACACTATTATCGTTTGTATTTGTAGGACTATATTCTTGAGATATATTATTTCTATTATTAGGGGTCAATGGTTTCGAATCTGTTCGAGAAACCTGAATGGTCTTTGTTTTTAGGTTAGATAAAATGGAAGAAATATCACTGGGGCCTTTCATTTCAGGTCTGGGAGTTTTTGTATAAGAAGGAGTTTGGGGAGAAGGATTGTATTGTTGTTGTTGTTGTTGTTCTGTAAAGATTTTATTCACATTCCCACTTGTATTATTACCACCTCGCGATTGATATAAGGTATTATCCATCGTTTGTGTTTTGATTGGTGTCGGTGGAGGTGGACCAGATGATTTTGAATTATCACTCATCAAACCGTTGACGAATCCACTAAATCCTGGATTTTTAGGAGCCATTGAATTTACAGCGGCTGATTGGAAATGTCTCATCAAATCTGGATTTTGTCTCATAATATCATCCATAGAAGGCATCGATGAACGAAAAAGAGTATTTGACATATGTATCATAATACCAGAACCGGCTAATTGAAATAGTAATTTCAATTCAGGGGCCATACTCGCCTTTGTTTTGTATTTTTCATACAATTCTCCAAAAATGTCGTCATAATCTGACATATTATCATTAATCTGATCACCCCAACCATCCAATTTTATATCGAACGGGTCGAGTTTATTATTTAAAAATTCTAATCCATTAATTACAGCCATCAGCATATTACCTTGAAACTTTATGGAATTCTGTTTATTTTTCTCTTCAACAATTGTTTCATATTCTCCCATCATTTCATTCAATGAACTTTCCATATTATATTTCTTAGACAACTCGACCCCCTTTTTTTCAAGAGATTCCAATTTACGAAGATATGAAAACTTTTCTTTTTGAAGTTCCTCGGTTGTCATTGAAGGTTTTCCTTGAAATACTTTATCCAAATTATGCAATGGAATATCGTCAAATTTTTGATATCCATCCCACGTACTCGTTGTGGCGTGTGTGTTCATTGAAGCCATTTTGCCCAATGTAGGACCATCATCCATAGCTTCTAAATTATCAAAACTTACAGTATTCTTAATATCTCCTTCAAAAAATGTTTGCATATTTATTTCACCTGTATTTGATTCGGAAGTATCTGCGAAACTCAAATCATTCAACTCCTTTTCTAGCATATTTAAGTCATCAAATTGAATATCAGACATTATATTTGCATCATTTTTGCTACTATTCATATTTGATTTACTTTTATCATTCATTAATAATTCGACACCAAAAGTTGATGATGCCGGTTTTATATCAAAATCTGATAGTTCTATAGTAGCCATTTCGTTATACTTGATGAATATAATATATATTTAAGTATAACGAAACAATCCGATAAAAATTTATTTTATTATAATTTATATTGTGAAATTGCCCATCTCCCTTGAAGAAAAGAATCACTTAAATCATCCTTTTTTTTACTCATTTGAAAAAAGGATTTCCAACTGTTATATATTGGATCTTCTAAGAAATGTAACATATGTTTTATTGAATTTTTTTTTCGTTCATCATAATTTGTTTTAATACTTTCCAATTCTTTTAGCTTATAACAAGCATTACACATTATTATTTCAGTAGTTTCATCTTTTCCTATAAAATATTGAGCAATCATATAACTAATAATTCGCATTTTACTTGTCATTTGTTGTTCAATGCAAACATACCTTATATCGTCAGTATATATTTTATCAAAATACTTTTTGATATTTTTACCATATAATAATATATTTGTATAAGCAGCCTTTTGTTTTTTCTTAGATGTAATTGGATTATAACAATCCGACAACCATTTTTTTATAATTTCTGTCATACCTTTTTTTGTCATTACATTAATATCATCGTCATTTTTATTCATATCGTATTTTTGTATCCATTCTCTTAATTCATTTGCATTATATTTTGTTAAATTTCCTAATCCTGTAGGATATATAATACATTTCTTAGAATGTTTCATACAAAGACAACTTTCATTCTTTGAATACTTTGCAACTTTTCCACAAATCTTACCATTTTTCATAACTTCTCCACAAACAAGATTATTTGTTTGTTCTTCTTCGATTCCAGTAATATTAATTACATCCCATATTTTGATATGATAATTATCATCATCATTTTTATCAAATAAACATAATGCTAGATTTTTCAATCCAACGTCTATACTCAATACTTTCATTGAAAATAAATAATATATTATGTTTAAGCATATCCAGATGGATTGGGAGGGATAAAATACACATTCGGAGAAGTCATTTGTAAATTAAGTTGTTTACGACTCAAATATTTATTTTTCAAATCTGATTCTGGATTACAATATCCATATGGAACTGGTTTTGATTTTGTTTCTGTAGATCCAGGATTAATTCCTAGTTTACAATAACATTCCAAATTATTATAATTCATAATTTTCACAGCATTTTGTTGTAAATATTCACGATAAGCCCAATTTGATTTAACACCTTCCAATGACTTTAATTGTTCGTTCATAGCTTCGCTTGAAATGTATGATGTGTAAAATCTACCATCAGCTACTTTAGCTGGTTGGTTAAAGTGAATATTATTACACCCTTGATCCAAATAACACGTTGCCCAACTCATTCTATAATGAATATAGTTATAAAAAAATAAGGTTCGAATGGTTTATTCGATTTTCATTGATGTTATTTTTTGAATAAATAACATCAATATATGAAACCATAACGAATAACAAAAAATAATTTACAATTCTTTTTGATTAAGTAAATCAATCAATTCATTCTTTTTCATTTTTTTAACTTCTGAATTTGGTAGTAAATTTTTTTGAAAAACAAGTTCTCTAAGTTCATTTACTTGCAATGATTTATAAGAAATTTGTCGGTGTTTTGGTTGTGCTGTCAAATCTGTATCCAATGATACTTCTATTGTCACACTCGTATCTTTATCAACTAGAGAAGGAGATTGTGATTCTGTTTTATTTTCTTCTAATTCGCCAAGAACTTCATTATCACCGACTTTATTATCACCGACTTTATTATCACCAACTTTATTATCACCAACTTTATTATCACCAACTTCATTAAAATCATCTAGGACAATATCTATATTCTCAGAATCTTTTACAATTTGTTCAACGATATTGTCAATATAGTTAATACCAACAATATCATCGTCACCATCATCATCATCATCATCTTCTTCTTCGTCTTCATCATCATCATCATCATCATCATCATCATCGTCTTCAGAATCACTAACATCGATTATATTCATTTGAGGTATGAATGAATTATTTGTTTGACCGGGAATATATGGTTGTGGAATAACAATTGGTTCCGGTGTTTTTTTAACAAGGTCGGAAACTACATCTATCATAGCATTTAATTTATTATTTTGATACGAGATCTGATTATTAAAGTAAAAAAACATAAGTGCTAAAATAAGAAGAATAATTATAGAAATAATACAAAATGTATATCTAAGTAGCATACTGAGTATATTAGACATATATTTTATTTATATATTATTTTTGTATATTGTAACGAATGAATAAATAATTTTTTACAAAGTATTTTGTATAGTATCAATGACTTGTTTGGGAAATTTTAATTGTTTTAAAATTTCAACACTCCCTTGTAAATCATTCATACCCTTATCTATTTTATAAGTATGTTGTAATTCCGTATCTTTTATATGCGAAACCATTTTACAAATATTAACATCATCATTGGATAATTTTTTACAAAGTTCCATAAAATGAGTTGTCAATATATATTTAACATTACTATTTTTTTGTAAATAACTAAGAAATCCAAACCCACAATGAACTGCTTCTTCTGGCGTGGTTCCTGAAAATATTTCATCGAATATACAAAAGTGTGATTTTTTAGGATTTTCTTCAATAGAATGGATAATTTCTTGACATTTTTTACATTCAGATTGAAATAAACTATATCTATCTGAAGTATCAATTATATTAATATAACAATGTAAAAAATCAAATGGGGTAAAAGAACAAAATGAAAAACATCCCAATCCAAATTGTTGAGATAAGATAATATTGATAAATATAGATTTCAACATTGTGGTTTTTCCTGATGCATTCACACCTGTTATTATGACATTTTTATCCATATCTATATCATTTTTGACATTATCTTTTGTGTGTATCAGTGGGGGGTAAGTAATATTTTTAAATTTAATACGTTTGGTGTTTTTACTCTTTTTCTTAGATGGTTTGAATTTTGTATAAGAAACAAGTTTCTTTTCAACATTGTCATAAAGTTGGAGTAATAACCCAATATATCCTTGAAGACCCATTGCATAATACAAAGAATTATGTAATGTTGTGGAAGAATATATAGAATAAAATGTTTTGAATAACAATCCCAATTGAAATACCTCTTCAAATGATAATTCGTAAGGTTTAATCCACTCTAGTCGAGATTTCCATTCTTGTATTACAATCAAATGATCTTCCATTTGTTTATAAAAAATGAGAAACCCATCACTATGGTAATTATATTTTTCTATCAATAAAGATTCTATAAGAGATGCTGATTTTGATAAAAAATCATATACATTTTTCAAATAATCGTGTATTTTCAATACATTATCATAATATTTTATACATTTTTGAATATTTTGATATATATGAACCACGTACATAATAACACTAATAACTGCATAAATTTTATCTTCTACGTTTATACACCCATTCGTGTCAATTACCTTACCCATTATTTTTGTTTGTATCAATTCACATAATAATGTGAAATATGACGAATAAGTTATATCTATATTGTTAAAACGCAATACAAAAAAAGGAATAATTAAAATGAAGAGAGGACTTAGTAAAGCTATTGCAGGTGAAGATATATTTAGTATTGAATAACATTTCATAAATAATTCATTCTCATTTAAGAACGAAAGATAATCAAAATCTATATACATATATTTTTCAATAAAGTAATCATCATTTAAAATTTCATCTAAGAAATTTACCATAACATCCGTTTCAGATGGGACACAAAATTCAAGTTTTGTGTTTATATCCTGAATCATTTTTTGCATATCATTCAAAAATGGTGCATTATTAGTATAATACTCGGATGTTACGCGAATCAATGATTTACAAATTTGCGTATCCGGATAATTACATACAGATGGATAAATAACCTTATTTAATTCTAAATCTTCAATAATAGATGAATTTAATTTTTTTTTACACCCATCGTAGTGAATTGGTAATTTAAAAATATTGAACACATTGTCCTCAATATTTTTTTTAATCTTATCTGGTTTTGAAGTTATATTAAATAAACAAAACATAAATTTTATAATACTTATAGTTGAGAAAAATAAACACATATCTATTACGCAATATATGACGAAAAATTGGAGGGTAATTCTTCAATATTACATTTATAATAAGACTCGATTTCTTTCATTAAATAAGTATCTCTGCTCACAACAAAATTAATAGCCATTCCCTTCCTACCCCATCTACCGCTACGACCTATTCGATGGAGGTATGTATATTTACATACAGGTATATCAAAATTAATAACAAGACCAACTTGTTGTATATCAATACCACGTGATGTAATATCAGTTGATATTAAAACACGATATTTACCATTTTTAAAATTACGAAAAATAGTAGAACGTTCCGTTTTATCCATTGTACTATGGATATAAGCTACGGGAAAGGATTCGTTTTTTAATTCTTCGTACAGAATCATCGTTCTATTCACAGAATTACAATAAATAATACTTTGTGAAATCACTATTTGTGAATATATATCTTTTACTGCTTCCACTTTTTGAATATCGTTTGATACAGCACAAAAATATTGTTTTATACCTTCTAATGACAAATTTTCAGATTCAATTGTTATTGTATATGGATTTCTCATAAATTTCTTAGTTATATCCATCATTTCAGAAGGAATAGTTGCAGTAAATAATAAAATTTGTATCTCAGGTGATAATTTACTTACAATATCACGTATATGACCTTGAAAATTATTTTGTAATAATTCGTCTGCTTCATCCAGAACTAATATTTTTACAAAGTTGGTATTAATAATTTTACGTTTAATTAAATCCATTAATCTCCCCGTAGTCGCAACAATAATATGTGGAATAAAACTTTTCATACTTTGAATATTCTCTTTTATGGGAACACCTCCAACAAAACATTGACTTTTCAACTCAGGCCAAGCAGTTGTGAGTCCCGTGATTACCGAATGTATCTGTAATGATAATTCTCTTGTTGGAGACAAGATAATTGCCTGGGTTTCATTTAACGTATCATCTATTTTTGTTAAAGAACCAATTACAAAAGATGCGGTTTTTCCAGTGCCTGACTGAGATTGTGCAATCACATCTAATCCGTGTATAATAGGTAAACACGTCTTTTGTTGTATAAGACTTGGTTTTTCATATCCATATGCATATATACTTCTAAGTAATTTTTCATTCATTTCTAAATCATCCCAATTGGAAAATTCATAGCGTAAATTATCATCTTTTTCAGTCATTGGATAGTAATTATATCATTTATCATTTTATATAATAATTATATTAAATATTAAACTTTAACACATAAATTATGGATTCATTAAATGTTGATGAATGGAAACAAGTAGTTTCTAAAAATGAAAATGAATCTGTAAAAAAACTAAGAAATGGTGTAGAATATTCAATTGATTATATAAAAACAATTGTTGTACCACAACATTATTACGATACAATTATTCCTAAATTAAATACATTACTTGTTGAATTGAACTTGCCCATAATAAAACCATATAATGCTAAACAAGATATTTGGTCGAGAAATCATAGTACTACTAATAAAAATATCCATAATGATGATAAATTTACCCCTATTAAAAAGCCTGTTAAGAGTATATCAACTATTGGATTGGATGCTATGAAATTAAGCCTGAATAAATTGACAGATAAAAATTATATTGATATTTCAATAAATATGGTGAAAATGATAGAAGAATGGTTAATCATAGAATCTTCATCATCTGAAATAGAAAAAATGGGCGAGTTAATATTTAATATTGCGTCAAATAACCGAATGTTTTCCAAATTATATGCTGATCTATATAGTTATTTGTCAACCAATAACAAAGTAATTTCTGATACATTTTATGTGAATTTTCTAAAATATAGAAGTTTGTTTGAAAATATAGATGAAGTTAATAATTTAGATGATTATGACACATTCTGTAAAATAAACGTAACAAATGAAAAAAGAAGGTCTGTTAGTATGTTTATGGTAAATTTAGCGAAAAATAATATGTTACAAAGTTCTGAGTTATATGATATTATTCTTAGTTTATTGGAAAAAATTAAGATTCTGATTCAATCGGAAAGTAACATTCTTGTGAATCAAGAGTTGATTGATAATATCATTATTCTTTATGATGATGGATTATTATATAATAATTTACCATCCTTTTCTTTGAATGACAATCAAGTTATAGAATATATTCGTTATATAGCAACTACACCTAAAAACGAATTACCTGGTATTAATTCCAAGACTAAATTTAAATGTATGGATTACATAAAAATTTGATGTAACTTTATAGATATTTTTTTTGAAGATGATCATCGAAAA
>Ga0214923_10004553_pt1 | contig 16665 bp, 8 predicted proteins | sample LL1510_MetaG_FD_177993 | JGI IMG/M metagenome (GOLD analysis project Ga0214923, IMG submission 177993) | Freshwater microbial communities from Lake Lanier, Atlanta, Georgia, United States - LL-1510 | ecosystem: Environmental > Aquatic > Freshwater > Lake | place: USA: Georgia | collected 2015-10-15
ATCTTTGACAACGGCTACTATCACATGAGGGTCGGCGATGAAGGCCTTCATGGTGCGCATATCGTGATGCCGTTTCCGAGTGTGATGACGACTGAAAATTTGATCATCACTGCAGTTCGTGCGCGGGGTCGAACAATTATTGAAAACGCAGCAATTGAACCAGAAATTCTTGAACTTGTAAAAATGCTTCAAAAAATGGGCGCAGATATTGTTGTCAATGCGAATCGAACCTTCATCATTCAAGGTGTTTCTCAGCTGCGCGGTTGCGAGCTTCGCGTGATGCCGGATCGCAATCAAGCGGTTTCGTTTGCGGTTGCCGCACTCGCGACGGGTGGTGATGTTCTTATTGAAAAAATGCCGCATGACCCTGTTTATAGTTTTTTAAACTATATTCAGCGCATGGGTGCAGAATTCAAAGTGAACTCTGAAGGAGTCATGGTTTCAGCTCCAAAAACGGGCCGGCTGAAAGCATCGCACATTGAGGTCGAAGTACATCCAGGTTTCATGACCGACTGGCAACAGCCTTTTATGGTTCTTTTCACTCAGGCTGAAGGCACCAGCGTTCTCCATGAAACTATTTTTGAAGACCGTCTGGGTTACACAAATTTCCTAAATCAAATGGGCGCAAACATTTCACTTTTTTCATGCTGTCTTGGAGAAGCTCCCTGCAGATTTAAGAACCGAAATTTTGTTCACTCTGCAATCATACAGGGACCAACGCCGCTCAGGGGTGGACAATTCCGATTGCCCACTGACATCCGCGCAGGGATGTGTTTAGTGGTTGCAGGATTGGTTGCATCCGGAGAGACTCGACTTTCAAATATTCAGGAACTTCAGAGAAAATATGATCATCTGGTCCCAAAATTGCGTCTGATGGGAGCCGATGTTGATCTTATTGAAGGTTGAGGTTCTGGCCTTTGTTGAGCTGGCTCTTGATTGCCCTATCAACCACTTTGCCCAATGATTCGATTTGACGCTGCTGTCCTAAAAAGGTCAAATTGAGTCCTATTGTCCAAGTCGCGAGCCTTTCAGCGATTTCCCTATCTTTGAATCTTTGCAGGGTAATATCGACGCAATCTTGTACGCCTAAAAAGGTTATTTTCTGCAGAGAGCTGTATTCCAATTCCCGCGAAATTGCTGGTTGTGGTTTCAGATTCCGACGATATTGTATTTGGAATTTTAGCCAAGGTTTAGGCAGATAACTGGTGTCTATTCCCCATAATTGTTCTTCTGGATAAGATTTATTTCCAACTGAATCGACCGACTCTGAGAGGGAGACTGAGCGGACAAGATTGACGTAAAATCCAAAACTGCTTGCGTAATCCAATGAAGCGGATTGATCCTTGAAAAGTCTCCACGCGGGTCGCCAGACTCGAGTCATTGACCCTGAAAGAGGAACCCAGGGGTGGCTTGAGAGTGTCAGTGTCCCTGCGATGTCACCCCAAGGATCCGGACTGATTGGTGTTTGGCCTGGCTGCAGATTTCGATTTTGTTCGGCGGCAGTTCTAACCGCTTCAAAATTGTAGCTGCTACGCAGTGAAAAACCCGCAGGATGAGCGGCAATAACGTTGGTTCGGCGCCAAGATTTCGGCTTTGAATTGATAAAGAAAGTTTCTCCGGTCAACTCTTGTTTCTTTAGCTCGCTAAGATATTCGCTGAGTTCCTGCCTTGCCCATTTTTTGAAAATCATCTCAGATCGTGAGCCTTGCCTTGTGAGAGAATAAAGAAACTGACCCGTGTCTGGTCCGCCCGCGGTGGGCTGATAGTTTGTTAGGGCAAGGACGATATTTTCACGCCCAGGAGGTTGAAGCTGTTGGCCAGCTGCGCCAATTTGTGTGTCTGTACGTTCTACGGGCTGGAATTCATCTTTGACAAAATTGAGGTCTGTCTGAATTCCAAATTCAATAATTTGGCTTCGCGCAATATTGTCGGCGGCATAATAGGTTGAATATATATCGGGATATTGTGCAGTTTTTTCTACTAATGGAACCCAACGTAGAGACGCGAAGGGAGTTATCCCATGTTTGAGGCTTCGCTCGGCAGATGGCGAGGAGCTTAAAGCAAATTCGCCAACAAAAGGAAGATCGGCCGAGATGTCCAATTGAGCAAAATTGAGGTTGCCACGATTGGCAAACGTTTCATAGTTGATGTGGCCAAACTCGTTGCCAATGCGCATGTTAAAGATTCTGTTAGGAGCAACAGGATAATTGACTCGAAGGCGACCAGACGACCGAGTTCCATCAAGAGGTCCACGTGTTTTTGAGCCGTCAGGATTTTCTTTTTCCGCGATGTTTTCAAAAAGACCATTTGCCTCATATGAAACTCCACTCTCGCCAATGTTGCGAGGAAAAAGAGTTAAATCAAGTCTTGGCAGGCGTGCCGGCGTATGGTTGGAATTCTCTTCAAAAACATCTTGTGGCTTTTGTAGGCGCGCTGAAATTGCGAGATGCTCACCCAAGTGTTCAAGTCCTACCTCTTGCCACAGATAACGCTTGATGATGAGTTGCGGTGTAAAGAGATCCTGAGTCGTGCCGGGTTCTTTGGTCAGGTCCGAAAAATATCGTTGGTCGCTCGCTTGTTCCAAATCGAATTTGAATGAGGTTCTTGGATCAAGAGGCAGGTTTGAATCCGCATTCCATGCCCACCTGGTTGAAGCCGTGATATTTTCAGTTGCTTTTTGATCGAGAATTTCGCCGTGGAAGTTGGCATGACTTTCTTCAGAAAGTGCTGTTCTGAGCTCCATTTCTCCACGGGGTCCGCGTTTGCTGAAGTAAGTGAACGTGGCAGTTGCATCAGCAGATTCACCGAGTGTTACGTAATATGGGAACGTTGCCGCATCGCCAGCGCGACTGAGGTAAAACGAAGGCAATAAGAAACCACTTTGTCGCTTCGTCTTGATGGGCATCTTGAACCAAGGGCTATACAGAAAAGGAAAATGCCCAACTTCAAGTGTACTTCCGTAGAGGGTGATATATTCGTTTGGTTCAACGAGAGCGCGCGATGCACTGAGTCCCCAAACCGGATTTTCATCTGCTTGGCAACGACATGTTGTGATGGACGCCGACTCAACATCAAGATTCTGATTTGAATTTTGAAAAACTCTCCGCGCCCGCATACTCAGATAGCCGGGAACTTTCTGAAGGCCAGCGAGTTTTTTTGCCAACCCTGGATCACGGGTTGCGAATGTTCTGACAGCCTCGCGGCGATTCTCGATGCGCTTGCGAGCTTCCTCAGGCAGATCGCGCAGGACATCGCTGGGCTGATATTGAGTTCTAACTAGACGTTCGAGCAATTGCGCATAGCGCCCAAATATTCGCTCTGTTTCAGCTTTAGATTTCGTCCCTTGGGTCTTCAGGAGATTTGCGTAATTTGTTCTGATCTCCTGTAATTCTTGCTTAATTTCTTTGCTGCGCTCTTGACGCGCCAACTCAAAGGCGAGCTCAGCTCTCGAGAAGCCGAGGACTTCTTCATTGATTTGAGCGTCGGTGTCTTTAGGATCGGCGTAAATCTCAACATCGTCCATGCGTGCTTCGTTCGACTGTTCATTGAGTAAAATGCGAGAAGCCGTAATTCGCTCACGGCTGCGGACAATACGCACCCCACCCTCGGCAATCATGATTTTTTGCTTTTGATTGTACTCGACGTGATCCGCACTCACGAAGACATTTCCAAGAAGGAAAAATGCATGACCTTTCGCTTTTAGATTGCCTGTTTCTTTGTCTAAATTAATTTCGTCTGCGTCATAGTAAACCGTTGACTGGCTCGCAGAAAAACTTTGAGCTTTGACTTCGGCAGTTGAAACGAATGGAGCCAATGCCAGCAAAGCGCCAACCCGCAATTTGGTCTTTTTGCAATGAGTATGGCGCAAGTTCGGCATCAGAATTCCAACTCATCCTCAGTAAACACGGGCAGCGAAAAGGATTCCATAGCTTCGCCAACCAGTGTAATTGATCCCAAGACCAAGACTGTTCCACTTCGCTCTTTAGCGTCTTGCAAAGCGTTCTTCAGTGCCTCGCTTGAACACGCATGACTGCGAGCGGCAGGTGCCTCTGGTACCGTGAGAGTATATTGTAACAAGTCCTTGACTGGAACTGCACGCGAACTTTGGGTTTGCGTTAGGTGAATTGCGTTTGCTACGGGAGCAAGCTTGCTGAGGCATTTTTGCCAGTCTTTGTCGGCCAAACTTGCGTAAACTAAAATCCAAGGTCGGGGCATTTGCGCGCTGTTTTCTGGCAATTCACATTTTTGCAGAAAATACTCGACACCATGCGCGTTGTGTGCAGCATCGAGAATGACGCGGGTTGAATCGACAATCCGGTGATCCATGCGTCCTGGCCAGCGAAAGTTCTTTTGCGCCTGCTTTAGAGCCTCTTGTGAGACGAGAGGACCTTTTTTCAAATTGTTGAATTCAGTGAGCGCTATTGAGCATATTTCAAAAGCTATATCCGCATGTGCAGTGAGGTTTTCAGAGGAAAAATCTCTCTTGAGAAAACAGACTCGCGCGCCGGTAATTTGTGTTGCCCTCATGACACCACGTTGCGCTTCTGGTTCGATTTGACCAACAATAAATGGTCTATTTCTTCTTGATATAAAGCTCTTCTCAAAGGCTATAAGCTCTTGAGTTTCGCCAAGCCATTCGGTGTGATCGAGACTGACACTCGTCAAGATAGAAACAAGCGGAGCCAGGACATTGGTGGAATCTAAACGCCCGCCGAGCCCAACCTCGCAGACAAGCATTTCGACCCCATGAGTACAGATGATTTCAAATGCGAGTGCCGTCATCAGCTCAAAAAAAGTTGCATCGGGAAGTTTCACCCTTGCAGATTCAAAGGCTTGGCGGGCCGCAGCGAGAAATAAATCTCTGCTGATGGGCTTGCCATCAATGCGAATTCTTTCTGTTGGGCAAATCAAATGCGGCGAAGTGTAGAGGGCGGTGCGATAACCTGTGTTGCGGAATGCTTTTTCAAGCAAAGCACAAGTGGTTCCTTTGCCATTTGTGCCGCTGACAAGCACAGTTGGTATGGTTTGTAGATGATTGAGCTTTGCAGGGTCCAAGAGCTGTTGGAGACGATGTGCGCCGGGTTCGATATGCCCTCTGACTCTTGAAAACAGACTCGCTATGGTCGCTTCGAATGAATTAAAATCGGGTTGAGACAGGCTCATGTCGATTTTGTGAGATCCTCTTGCGCGCAGAGAATTGATAAAAGTCGATTGATCTCATCTTTCATCTCCGAGCGCTTTACAATGCGGTCAACCATTCCGTGATTGAGAAGAAACTCTGCCGTTTGAAAGTCGTCGGGCAATTTTTGTCGAATGGTTGTCTCAATGACGCGGCGACCAGCGAAGCCGATTGTTGCTTTAGGCTCTGCCAGATTTATGTCTCCAAGCATCGCATAGCTTGCTGCTACGCCGCCTGTGGTTGGATCGCATAAGACCGAAATGAATGGCAAACCAACATCACGATGTTGGGCCACTGCAGCGCATGTTTTAGCCATTTGCATCAGCGAGAGCAAACCTTCGTGCATGCGTGCGCCGCCACTCGAGCTCACCATAATGACCGGCATACGATGACTGCGAGCACGAGCGAACAGGCGACGAATGCGCTCACCAACCACGGTCCCCATGCTGCCGCCCATCCAGGTGAAGTCGAGAACGCCCAGTGCAACGGCGCGCCCTTCCAGCAGTCCGGCTCCGGTGATGATGGCATCGTAGCGTTTTGTCCTTTTCCAGAGCGTTTTCAAACGCTCAAGGTAAGAGCGTCCATCGTTAAACTCGAGTGGGTCTTTGCTGGAGAGATCGTGGTCCCATTCGTAGAAGGTTTCACGATCAATTAAAAGCTCGACGCGTTCTTCTCCGGGCAAACGAGCATGGAAACCACAGCTTGGGCAGACCCGATGATTTTCTTCGAAGTCTGTTGTGAGAACAATTTCGTTGCATGCAGCGCATTTTTCCCAAATGCCACTTGGAATCGATTTCTTTTCCGATGCATCCTGCAGCCGGGTGGGTTCTCGCGACAGCCATCCCATGACGCTCTCCTTAAACGTGAAATTCCAGCGACCCTTAACAAACCCACAGCATGAGGTCAAAATTTTGCGCTGGGCAGCTCTGTTCCGGGGGCTAGTGGTAAAATCACTCCGGGGGTGGTTTTTTTGAATACTCGCCAATGGAAACAGATTCTTGCGGGGCTTGAGCAGAACCCTGGCCGCGTCGATGTGGTCGCCGGACTGCTCAGCATTTGCAGAACAATTCAAAATCCAATGGAGCAGGGAACCGCTTTGGTGACCTGCGCGCAGATCATTTTGCCAACACAACCGCTCCTTGCAATTAAATTACTCGAATTGGCTTTACAGCTCGCGCCGAGAAACGAAATCGCTCTAATTTTTGCGCGTGAGATTTTTAAGCGCCGTGGCCGCTGGGCTTCCGAGCAGCGTGTTGTTGAATTGCTGGCTACTTTGACTCAAACCACAGCAACGACAGTGCCGCCAGCTGGATTCGCAAAGTCCGATGCCCTGATGCGCAGCGATAAGACCATTGAGCGGGTCGTTGATTCGATGAAAACAGTTGTTCCGCCGACAAGAGAGGTGCCTTCGCCAACAATCAAAGCGGAGCAGAGTCGGGTGAGTGAATTTCTCACCCGCTGTGGATTTCAACTTGAGTGGGAACGATACAGCGATGGCTTTAGCAAGACAAACGCTGGTTTGGTTGCATTTGTAAGTCTCCTCAATAGCCTTTCACTTTTGAGCGAAGCTGAACTACCGCTTGCAAAGAGTCTGTTGCAAAAAATGATTAAAGAAAAAGATGACGGTTCTGGAGCTCAGGAACTCTACGATCGGCTTTTTGTGCATTCGCTTTCGAAAAAAGGGGATGCGTAAAAATGGCTATGATCTGGAGACTTTTGCGACGATTGATTTTCCTCTTTGTTACGCTGGTTATTGCCTCAAATACTATCGCCTATGTCATATTAAATAATACATTTGTTCACGAATGGTTTCGCAAAGAATTGAACCAGAGAGTGTTTCAGGACCGTGGCCTTGAAATTGCCATAGGGCCAATTTACGTAAACTTTCTCGAAACAAAATTAAATTTCCGCGAGCTTGATATTCACAAAGTTGCTCGACCGAATAACTCGCTTGCACGCGTCGACCAACTGACGATTGGCTTTGATCCATTAACTCTCTCAGGTTCGTGGCACCCTGCGATAAAATATATTGAAGTCGGGAAGTGGATGGTTGACCTTTCAATAGTCGATTTTTTTAGTAGGGAAAAAAGTGAGTCCACAGAAAAGAGTGCAGACTTCCGAGAAATCCTGAAATCAATCAGGTTGATGGTTGGTCGGCAGATCGAATTTGCCGACGGTCAACTTGTACGGTCAGTAGGCTCGGGGCCGAGACTCGATATCAAAGTCAAAAGTCTATTTGCAAAATTCGACGGAGAAAAAAGTAACGAGCAAATCACAGGTCTGATTGAGCTTGATAAGTCATCATTTTGTGCAAATACAACTGAGCCTTGTGCAACTCTTTTTCCAATAGATCATGCACTATTAACTCTGGTGATTAATGCAGACCGACTTCTGCGTGTCGAGAAACTCGAAGTGCAAGGATTATATGGGGCTTGGAGTGCATCCGGAGATATCGAATTAGCGAGAAATTATTCGATTGCTCAATACAATCTGAACATCGAAGGAATTACTCAAGCCACGCCCTGGTTCGCTCTCGGCCGAATGAGTGGAAGTGGCCAGCTCAATGCGAAATTGATGGTTCGACCGCTCAAATCGGAAGCATCCAGCAAGGGTGAGGATCTGCTTTCAATTGAACCGTCGATCAGTGGAAAAGTTGATTGGAAAAATTTGACTTTGTCTGGCTATGACATCTACTCAGGAACAGCTGATGTTCAATTCTCGCGTCAGCTTATTCAATACCGGAATGCGCAAATTCAAACGCCACGCGGGGCAGTGATCGAGTCGCGTGGAGAATACTATCTGCATGGACGGATACCATTTAGCAATTCCGCCAGGATCAAGAACATGCCGTTTACGGAACTGATGGCTGGCCTGACGGCTCCAACCAATGCAGTCGACTTTCAAATGACCACCAACGAACTCAATGTATATGGGGAACTTAATTCGGGTACGGTAAACGGTTACACGCTTGTGGTGGCGGGTCCTGTGCGAGTGACACAATTCGTTGTACCCGAGTTTGAGCCTAATAAGCGCAAGTTACCGAGCTGTGATGTCCAACTCAGGCTTGAATCGAACGGCAAGCGAATGACCTTTGAGGGGACTTCTGCGCGCTGTGACCCGCGCACTGAGAATGGACAAGAGCCTCGGATGCAGCTCAGTTTGCAAAAAGGAAAGATTGACTATCAGCGAGATTCAACCGAATTCAAGTTCACGACGACAAACGCGGCAGCAGAGCTCATCTCTTATTTTGTTGACGAACCGATTCAAGGGGCTTTGGCTCTGCGCGGGGAAATTTCCTCGTCGGCAAAACAGCCTCTTCTTTTTAAAGCTGCTGCTCAGGTCAGCGATGGTTCTGTTCATGGACTCAGGTTTTCGCGCGTCTCTGGAGAAGTTGAATTGGATACGCTTGGCTTCCGTGCGCGGGGAGTTGAGGCATGGCTAGATGATGAGGCTCAATCTGCAAACCTCAAAGCGAATGGCGTTAAGATTGATTTTAATTCACACCGTATCGAAATCGATGGAATGTTTGATGGACGCGTTTCACATATATTGTCAGCATTTGGTGGCAAGTATGTTGAAATGGCAAAGGAGATTCGCGGTCATCTGCAAGTTCCGAGGTTGCGAGTTGTTGGAAACATGCGTGACCTGAGAAAAGCATCGGTTGACCTTAATTTGAAGCTGACAGACTTTTCGTCACCCAATATCTCGGCTCGCGAGATTAAAGCCGGTCTTGTGTGCCAGCAGGGATGGTGCTCTGGGAGTCGACTTTTCGCAGAGGACTTGGTTCTAGGAAAAGGGCATCTTTTATTTAATAATAATAAAAAGAAAACAGGCAAAAATCTCGAGATATTGCAGTCTAAAGCTATCGTTGAAATTGAGAGTATTTCAGAAAAGTCGTTGTCATTGAGAGCCGATATTCAGTCTGTTCCTTTTGCATTTGTGGGCGAATCAAAAGACGTCCTTGCAGGAGCATTTGATTTGCGTGGCTCGGCACAGGGCGGCTGGAAAGATTGGGAGTTGTCTGCCACGGGACGACTCGATGGTCTAAGTTTGCGCAGCAATCCACTCGGCAGCGTTGTTTTAACAGCATCGTCGCATGGTGGTGGGCCGCTCAACGTTTTTTTCTCAGGACTTTTCGATCAAGTTCAGGGACGTGTGGTATTTGATCATAGGCTCGAAGAGTCAACGACTCTTTTTGCGAGTTTGCGCGCATTTGAGTTGTTTAAATATATACCGGCATTCAACTCTGGCCAGATTCGTGCCACAGGCGATGTCTCTGCAGATGTAAGCTTGGAAGGTCCTGGGTTGCGTCGAATTGCTTCAACTGGTTCGGCAGTTGCCTCTGAATTTTCTGGTCAAGGACAGGTAAGCAAACTCCTTTTTCAATCTGGAAAAGAGATGTTCTCTCTGCGTGAAACTGTAGGGATTTCACTTGTTGAAGGCGAACTTAAATTTTCTCCTGTGATTCTGAAAAGTGCCGCAGGCGAAATTATCAGCAGCGGTTCTTACTCTTTTGAAGAGAACAAATTGAGCGCGCGAGTCGAAGGTCAAGTGGATGCAAACGTGCTCACGCGGTTTGGAGAAATCATCAATCAAGCGAGCGGAAAGATTGCACTCAGAGGGCAAATTCAAAGCGCCGATACTGGCTTCTCTCTGCGTGGGGAAGCGCGTGTTGAAAATGTCACCGTTGGTGGAAAGTATCTCTCGCCGCCCATCACAGCACTGAACGGTCGAGTGCTTTTTCAGGACTCAAGAATCGAGATCCCAAATCTCACGGGGGCGAAAGGAACCGGACAAATTGACGTCGTTGGGACCATAGATTTGACATCTGGTGATGAATCTCAGCCGCAAGATCCATCCGTGGCCATTCGAGCGAATTTGCGATCAGCTCAATTTCGTTGGCCTCAGGACATCTTCGAAACTGTTGAAACGAGTCTTGATGGTCAGGTTGAACTTGTTGGAACAAAGCGACCTTATGCTTTGAGTGGAGATGTTCGGATTGTAAAGGGACGCGCATATCGCGACGCAACGTGTCAGGAAATGTTGCGCCCTTCGGCAAGTTCATCTGAGAGCAGTATTTCGAATCCTGCAAAGCCATTTGCTCAGCTGAGCATTGGTTTAGAGGCGGATAACAGTTTTACTCTGCAAACATCATGCATCCGCGGTCGTGTCTCATCTGCATTGAAGATCACCGGAAGCGATACTGAACCAGTTGTGGCTGGCCAGATTCGTCTGGACAATGGCGTGCTGAATCTCTTAAAGACTCGTTTTGAGGTTACGCGAGCTGACGCAATTTTTGATAATCTTGTGCGCATCGAGCCGCGCTTGGACGCACAAATGGTTGCCAAGGTCGATAAATACAGCGTCTTCGTTGGGGCTGAGGGCCCTCTCTCTCGACCACGGTTGAATATTTGGAGCGATCCGTCTGTTGGTCCAGATGGAAATCCGCTTTCCCGTCCGACACTCATTCGGATGATTTCAACCGGCCGTGGGCCAGGTGAAACCACGCAAACAGCGGTGACTCAAGCCATTGCCAATGGTGTTGTCGGGCTCTTCGATGACCCATTGAGTCAGGCAGTTTCGAAAATCACTCGTGGTTTCGTTGATCGATTTGAGCTTCAGCCGATTCTCGAAGGCGGACAAAGCAGCTGGCGTGCGCGCGTGAGCAGAGATCTTGGTGAGAAATTTAATCTAGGTTTAGATTTCGAACCTAACAGCCAATCTCTAACTGGAACAATTTTTATCAATGAAAGTGTGAACGTGATTGGCGGCTTTGATAGGCGTTCTTCGCAGATTGGAACTTATTCAGAACTCTCAGGTGGGTTCAGATTCCAATTTGGAGGGAAATGAACGTGCGCACTATTAAGTTCGCGCTCCTCGTGGTCGGTTGCGTTATTGCAATTGTCTTAGGTGTAATACCTGCGAACTTGAAATTATCGTCAGCTTTTGCTGCCCAAATTGAGCAGGCTTCGGAGCGTAAGTCGAATGCTGAGTTCGATTTTCAGATTGATGATCAGTCGTGGCAGCCGAACTTGGAGCTTGTTCAGACTCTCAATGCACTTCCAACGGGAGATATTTCCGGCGAAGTCATTCACGTACTCTTTGAGCGTTTCGGCTTGCAAAACATTTTTGTCAGGCGTGAGGAAAAAGATGGTAAATTGTTATTCAGAGTTTCAGCGAACCGTGTTGCTCGCATCGGTGAAGTAGGTTTCCGAGGTCTTACCTCTGCTCAAGCTCAGCAGGTCCGCGCAAGCATAAGAACACGTGTTGGTTTGCCTTTCATTCTTGAGGAGAGTGAAAGAGATCGCGAATCAATTAGGAAAAAACTCGCTGAGCGTGGTTATCTGAAATCTTCGCTTGCCACTCCAGAGGTGAGTTCAGGTCCGACAGGAGAATTAAGAGTCGTTTTTCCGGTTAATCTCGGGACACCTTGCAGAATTGCGGAATTACAAACCGAGCCGGATGAGAGTTTGTTCGACTATTTTAGCACTCCAATCGAGTTAGGTTCTCTTTGTGATAGAGCAGCTATCGAAGAGGTTTTAGAACGACAGAAATCTCGGCTTTTGTCAGAAGGTTTTTTGAACGTTGAGCTTTCGCTTATTGCTTTAAACGTTTCGCAAGACAATGAGCGAGCCTCTGTGCGCTTGCGCTATGTGCGTGGACCAAAAACTCGCCTTGAGGTTATCAACCGACAGACCGGAGTGATTACGGATGCGCTCTCGGATTTTCGCGAAAAGATTTCCGCCTATGATGTTCTTTCACTTTCAGATGACGAACTGCGTGGTGAAGTGCGGCGAACATACGTGAAGCGAGGTTTTGCAACAGCAGTTGTGACTGGCCCAAACCGGCTCACTGATCCCAACGGTGACTCTGTGGTTAGGTTCTATGTTCAAACCGGACCAGTTGTTGTTGTTGGTGATGTTATTTTTATTGGAGAATTGCCTCAGTCGAAGCAGGAAATATTAGATAAGTTGGAGCTGTCTCCCGGCCTTTTTGAAGGTTCTGTTCCTTTTGTAGAAGAGCTCTTGACTAAGTACCGTGATCGCTTAACTGCTCTCTATCTTGAAGAGGGATATGCTGATGTTCAGGTGAAAGATCCCAAGGTGATCTTTTCACAAGATGCGCACACGGTCCGAATGATTTTCGAATCTGTGCCAGGCTATCGATCGGTTCTTCGTGATGTTACAATTCTCGGTCGTCCATTTGATTTCAATTTGACAAAAAACTTTGAGGAGAAAGTTCTTCTGCCGGGCCAGCCTGTTAATGCAGGTCGGCTTAAGGCGATTGAAGATGAAGTCAGACTTGAATTGATGAATGCGGGTTATGCCTATTCGCGGGCTCAGGTGACAACCCGGAGTCTGCCTGCCGCCGGTTCAATTCGTCCTGTGCAGGTGACCGTTGATTTAGATCCTGGTCCGCTGGTTCGGATTGGCCGTGTCTATGCAGAGGGTGACGTTTTCGGAAAGCAAAAGCGAATTATTCAAGAAAGTGGTCTGAAAAGTGGCGATCTATTTACGCCCGAGGCACTGGAGCAAGCAAGACTTAGGCTTCTCAAACACGACCTTTTTGAGAGTGTCCTGATTGAACCATTGTCAACCGAGAGCCTCGAGCGGAAAGACTCGGTTTTGGACTTGGTCATTCGTTCGCAAGCCAAGAAGAGTTACACACTTGGTTTGAGTCCGGGCTACGGGACTCGCAGCGGTTATCGTTTCAATGTTGACTATGCGAAAAACAATTTGACCAGCGATGGGCTGCGTCTCACGTCCACTTTGACAGTCTCTCAAGAAAAATTGCAAAACGCAGTTCTGTCGAATCAGCGGATCATGGGTCGGAAGCTCACACTTGGAGTCATGGAACCGCTATTGAGAATACGGGAAACTGTGTTTCCTTTTGATTGGAATGCGGTTACTGGTGTTGAAGTCTCGGCGCAGTCTCTCTCCGACAGGTATTTTGAGACGGTTGAAACCGGTTTGGCCTGGCGTCCGAGTATTGTTGAACGTATTTGGACATTGCAGCTTAAATTTTCGCACGAATGGTCGAAAGCGATTGGTCAAAGTATTCAGCCGCTCGAGGCTCTCGAGAGACCAACTGTCAAAATCCACGAAGTTGTTCTTTCGGCATCGCTGGATACGAGAAATAATCTTGAGTGGCCCACCCGTGGTTTGACCCTAGATTTGGCGTCTTATCATGCGAGATTCGGATTACTTTCCGACGTTCGATATGATCGCTACAGTGCAGATGCTGCTTTCTTTATTCAAATCTGGGAGAGGCTTTCGGGAGCAATCAACGCTGGTGGTGTGAAGATCTCAGACGTGGTTAACTCACAGAAAGAAGCAGTGACGGCACCAAGCTCGCGTCGCGCGACACTTGCCGGGCGTTCGCTTGTTCGAGGATTTCCGGAAGCAAGCAGCGCTGTGACCCCAGGTCCCCTTCTTTGGCTCAATTTCCAGTCGCCTGAAGCCAACCCTTCTCTCCAATGCCAGCCAACGCTCCGAGCGATAGGAGCGACGAATGTTCTTTATGCTAAAAGCGAGCTTCGTGTACGAACGCCGTGGCTGGGAGAGAGTTTAGGTCTGGTGAGTTTTCTGGATACGGGTGCAGCCTTTTTCACAGGCCAAGAGCAACAAGCTCTGCAAGCAAGCCTGAGCGGAGGTTCGACAGGCTTGGATCCAGGAGCGTCGGATCAATGTGCGCTTCGGTCGGCCCGGGTTGTTGGAGACGATGCGATTGATCGATTGGAAACCTCGATCTTCAACCGTTATTTGCAGAATAGTTATATTTCTGCCGGATTAGGTGTGCGCTATATCATCTCAAATTTTGCTTCACTCAACATAGATTTGGGCTTTCCATTGCGCGAACCAGGTGATGCAGCACGCAAGGATGATTGCATTTTACCTGCGGATGTTGGCACCACATCGGCAGCTCCTCGCTGCGTTAAAAGAAGTTCCACATCAAAGCTTTTTGGGTTATTCCCTCTGCCTGGTGCCTATCATATTGGAATTGGCGCAAATTTTTGATGGGATGCATAGCATGGACCCGCTCACGAGTCAGAGCCTGGAATGGCCTGGCGGAACGCAACGCACTCAAAAAACATTGCCGCAAACTCGACTCTTGAGTCTTGGGCTTGAATTTCCCTTTCTCGTTGCGCCGATGGTAGGCCTCAGCAATGTTGCTTTCCGAGCACTCATCCGTTCCTACACACCTGTAGGACTCAATCCTCTGACTTTTACTGAAATGCTTTCAACGCGCCGACTTCCCGACGAGAAACTTGCGACAACGAATGAGCTTAAGACAGCACCTAGGGAGACTTTTTTTATTCCTCAGCTGCTGGGCAATGAAGAAAAGTATATTTCTGCAAGCGTTCAAAAGCTCCTCAGCGTGAATCCGTGGGGCTTCGACATCAATATGGGCTGTCCGGTCTCACACACCCTGCGACACAACTGGGGCGTTCGCCTCATGGGCGACAAAAGCTATGCTGCGCAGGTGGTTCATTGGACAAAGCAACACGCACAAAGGCCTGTGAGCGTGAAATTGCGTGGTGGAAATGGCGAGCATGAAAGCTTGGATGACCTTTTAGAATTTACCGCTGCATTGGAGTCCGCGGGCGCTGATTGGCTGACAATTCATCCCCGTCCGCGAGCGCAACAGCACAAAGGATCTGCCAATTGGCAGCTCGTCAAAGAGGTTTCAAGAGCACGCCGCATCCCTGTTGTTGCCAATGGTGATATTCAAACTGCCGAGGACGCGTTGCGAGTTATTGGCGAATATCAGGCCGATGGAGCGATGATCGCGCGCGCTGCAACCGCACGACCCTGGATCATGTGGCAAATCGCACAAGCGCTCAATTACCCGCACGCGCCTGCGGGTCGCGAACACGAGACCTGCCCTACGTCGAGTGAAGATGAAGGTCGAGAATATATTCGGGCGTGCCTCACTCTGATTGGTTTCATGAAGATTTATTTTCCACAAGAGGACTATATTCTCGAAAAGTTCAGATTTTTTGCCGCGACTGGTTCGCGTTGGTATCAATTCGGTCATGCTTTTTGGAAGATGTCTACAAAAGCAAAGAGTGTCTCAGAGCTTACCGAATCTATTGAGGATTTCGGAATGCGTTTCAGTAATCCATCTTTCAATCGGGTCAAATTCCTCTAGGGCTGGGAAAAGTCTGCTCTGCTCAGTTCTGTCGGCACATGCAACGATCGAGTGAGATCGTGCAGGTTCTCTAGAGGCAGGGCGGACTCGAGATGAAAAATCGGCTTGCAAATTTCTTTCGTTGTTTATTTTCAAACGATCGCAGTGCTGGCGTCACACTCACAATTATTGTTTGCTTTTTTATCGCAAAACCAGGATTTTGTGCTGATCTTGCAATTGAAAGCACTGTCGATGGAACCCCTTCTGAATTGCGCCAACTTGCCAGCCGCGCGGCCGCACTTGATTCTCGTGTCAAAGAACTCGAGCAGCGTATCTCAGAAGCGCAGATGAACCTGATAGGGGATCCCTCTGCGGAGACAGTTGAATACAGACTTGAATTAAAGCCATCTACTACGAACAACAGTGCATCAGACAAAAATTCGTTTGCTGTGAGTCACGTTCGCGTCTCGCTGGATGGACGCCCGTTTATCTATACCCAAAGCGCAGTTGTTGTCAGTGAAAAAAATCCGCTTCCACTTTTCCTTGGACGAATGCGCGAAGGGCAGCACCTTGTCCGTTTGCAATTTCAGATGTCTCCCTTGCCTGCAGCGCTTTCGCGCGTGAGCGAAGCACCCTGGCGGACGGTTGATAAAACACTGGCGTTAGAAATTAATGCCAAAGCAGGTCGCAAACAAAATCACTTCATCGAAATTAAAGATCCAACCCAGGATGTAGACGCAGCGATACGAACATCGTCTTCGAATGAGCAGCGTTCGGAAGTTACACCACGAATATTGGAGAAAGCGAAGGAGGCGTTGTGAGAACCTCCCGCAAAGCACAACTTATAAAAACAAATCTCCAGTTTTTGGGGATTTGTTTGCTTTCATGGACTGCTGTTGGCAGCGCCGCAGCTCAGATAATATCGCCGCAGACGGATTTATGGACTGTGGCACGCGGCCGTGTTCAGAATTTAATGGCTCTCACCTTGGCGCCCGACGAAATCGATGCTGCCGGGAATCGATTCGCTTCAGAGTCTGAATCGACGAGTTTCGAGCAGTGCGCACTCAAGCAAAAATACACCTCAACTGCATTTTCTAGATGTGCGCAAAGTATTCTTGAAAAAACCAAAAAACATTTAACATCAGGCGCACGGGAAGGCGAATTCAACGATCGAATAGCCATAATTGCTGCAAATTTCGTTGAAAGTTCTGACTCGGAAAACCCAACGGCATGGTTAAAAATTTCGGCTGCACATCTTCTTTTGAAGCAAAATGATCTAGCTGAAGCAGCATTTGATAGAGCCAAAAAGTCTTTCAATTCGGCTGGAAAATTTGATCCCTGGCTTGCTGAGCGAA
>Ga0214923_10004554_pt1 | contig 16664 bp, 14 predicted proteins | sample LL1510_MetaG_FD_177993 | JGI IMG/M metagenome (GOLD analysis project Ga0214923, IMG submission 177993) | Freshwater microbial communities from Lake Lanier, Atlanta, Georgia, United States - LL-1510 | ecosystem: Environmental > Aquatic > Freshwater > Lake | place: USA: Georgia | collected...
TTGCCCAAGTTATTAATATGGAAAAATTTATAGATGGAATTCATGTAAGTGAAATTAGTAACGATAACTTAAATGAGAAAAAATATGTTGCCTAATTTTTTTCATACACAACATTTGACAATAACTCTTATCAGATAAAAGTAGTTTACTTGCTTCAATTCCTGGAATTGGAGAAAAAACAATAGCTGTGGTGCTAGCTTTTTTACCAAACCTAGAAGATTTTGAGTCTATAAAACAAGTCACTGCCTTTATTGGACTTAATCCAAAGCAACGCCAGTCTGGAACTTCGGTAAAAGGGAGTAGTAGAGTATCAAAAACAGGATATGCAGCATTACGGAGAGCTTTTTATATGCCTGCTATAGTTTCTCTGAAGTTTAATCCAATAATAAAAGTTTTTTCTGAACGTTTAAATAGGGGTATCAGCAACATCTCTGTAAAAAGGTACGGTTTTGAGAATAGATTTTCTTCAAAACCGTACCTTTTTGTTAGTTTTCAAGTTTCTTTTTATTTTTATCGACAAAATATGTCCCCATAGGGATAACATGTTTATAGGGTAATAAAGAAATATGTGATAAACTTTTTTCATCAATAAAAGTACCATTATCTTTTAATTTATTTATAATCTCACTCATTTTTATGGTATTCCATAATAATACAGCATTTGATACTAGACTTAAGCAGCTTGCCTTGTTCATAATTTCTTCATAATCTCCAACTTGGAATTTGCCATGATTAGCAAAAAAGATCCACCTAGATAAGGCATGCCTATGTTCTCCTTTATTTAACTGGCGTTGAACTTTAAGCCTAAGCTCAGGTTCGGTCAAATATCGTAAAATATATTCTGTTTTGATTAATCTACCTAGTTGTGTAAAAGCTTTTGTTAGCCTATCAGAAGGACCACCCTTACTTAACCTTCTAATGATCTCATTGGCAGGAACAAGCCTTCTTTTCAAAGAAATGACGATCTTAATCATTGGGTCTAGCTGTTCTTTAATAATATCTAAGTCTATATGTTTATCGAGTAATACATTCAACTGCCCGTAATCACTATCTCTATTTATTTTATAAAGTTGCTGATCTTTAAGATCTTTAATCCTTGGCATAAATTGATATCCCAAGAGAAAGCAAAGTGCAAATATATGTTCAGTATAGCCTTCTGTATCTGTGGTATGCTCTTTTATTTCTAATATTGTATTATTCTCAAGTAAACCGTCCAACACATAAAGAGCTTCTCTTGGGGCACAAGAAATTACTTTGGTATTAAATACTGAATATTGATCAGATACATGAGTATAAATTCCAATAGCTTTTTCATAGTAACCGAAATATCTAGGATAAAATGATGATATTAAACTGCTGGCAGTAATAGCAAATCTTTGGGCATCAGAAGAAGAAATTATCCCTTGCCCATGTATATTACTTAATGGCAAATTAGTATGCTTATTGACAATTTCAGCGTTAGCTTGATTAATTACATCTTCTCTAATATAAGTATCAATTATATATCTCATCATATCTGAAGTAATATCAGTGGTACAATCTTCCATTGTTGCAATACCGATATTAGTTGCTTGTGATAATATACTAGCCATTAAGGCTTTATAAAAATTGGCAGGTCGACTTCTTTGACCATGTACGGGTGTGAAATATTTACTAAAACCCGTGATATGATCGACTTCTATTAAAAGCTGTTCGATTTTTATCTTAGGCAGGTAAGAATTAATTACTTTTTGCAATTGTTTAGTCTCTTCCGGCTCTTCTAATTTATCTTGTTTAGTCAATTTTAGTTTATTGTTTTTAATATTAGCAAAACCATCAACTCCAAAATTTAATCTGGCTTTATTAGCTGTGGTATCAAATAAAGAAGTGAATTTTACGATAGCATTGTTGGTATCGAGTTCAATATTTAGTTCTTTGTAAGCTCCTTCTCTTTCTTTTTGCCACTCTTCGTTATTATAAATAAGGTTCCAGAATGAAATAAATCTTTTACTTTCCGGCAGATAAAGATCTCCAGACCTTAAGGCATCTCTAATAGCAATAGCCACACCAACTTCCCAAAGACCTCTCTTTATAGAAAGATCTTGATTAAAAATTGCTTTACCGATTTTATAATCAAGAAAATCATAGGGGGTATCTTGCGGTAATAATTTTTGACCTTTATTATCTAAAGTACGTATTATACTAATAGCTGACATAAGGGATTTACTGCCTTGCTCTGCTACAAAAGGCAGTTCAATAAAATCTACAAAATAACGCCTCATACTATTATATCTATTTTGCAGTAAATTAGCATAGCCGAACTTGCTAAGAGAGTGATAGGTATTCATATCCATTCTTGCTTCTATCAGTTGCTCCTTTGGTATTACTTCTCTTAATAACTCTGAGAGCAGAGCATTTTCTCTTTTATCGTAAATCAGTAGCTGATCGATGAATAAAATTATTTTTTCAACTGCTTTATCGTGCTTACTTCTATACTGTTTTAATTGATCATCGTGAATATTTTTACATTCTCGGCAAATATTGGAAATATACTGATCATGGATTTGAATAATATGGTCTAGTAAGATTTTCTTGGTTTCCGCTAGGAAGGCTAGCATTATCGCATATCTTTTTTCCGGTCTAAATCTCTTGATTGCATCTGCTGAGTAATACTTACCAAGTTTATAAAGGTGTTTTATAAATTCTGTGCTAAATATTCCTACATCAATATCTTTTATGTTTAATTGAGAAATCCTATGATATTTATCTAAATATTTTTCAAGTAGAGTTATTGTAGCGGAGGCCGGATATTCTTTAAATTTTTGGAACCAACTAATATTCTCTTCTGCTGGTATGGTTAGAACTTCATTTATCAGTTTTTCCAGGTTCTCATTAGAATTCTGGTAAAGCTTATCAAATAACTGTTGTTGATGCTTATTACATATTGAGCTAATAATTCGTTTTAGTTGTTTTATACTTGGTAAAACTATTTTATTTAAAATTAAGAACTGTTCTGCCTTATTATATAATTGTTCTGTTAAAATCTGACCTTCTTGGGTTTTTACTATAATCCAATTTTCTAATTTTTCTTTAGCTGACGGGTCAAAGTTAGAAAATTGTAAATGCTCAAAAATTAGTCTCCTATGTTCTATATATGTTGCTTTTCTTTGAGGTTTACAAATATTAATAGTTGGGGCAATATCCAATTGTTTGCATATATAACTTATTACTTGACCCAAAATCTCATTAGGATTTTCTAATAACCTACCGTATAGCCTTAATGCACATAGCTGTACTCCTGCCCAAATTCTGTTATTTTTATTTAATTTATAAAGTAATTGTTTATCTAAAGTAGAGAAAGTCCAATCTCGTATAACCTCATCTTCAGATATTTGATCACTATGCATAAAATTGCATTTATAAATTATTAATATAATGTTTGAATTTAACGATCGTTTATGCTAGTTGATTATCGTATATTTATTATAGTAAAATTCGAACAGCTATAGTACAATTTAATTAATAATATAGTTTTTACAAAACAAACACCCAAAAATGACCAATTTTGCTTATTTAAGAGTCTCATCAGACCAACAAGATATTAAAAATCAAAAGTTCGGTTTATTAGAATATTGTAATAATCGTAATATTAATCCGATAAAATTTGTAGAAGATACAGTTAGTGGTAAAATCACTTGGAAAGAACGTGCCATCGGTAATATTCTTCAAAAAGCAACAAAAGGCGATCTTATTGTAGTATCAGAAATTTCTAGGCTAGGGAGATCAACCTTACAAGTTTTAGAAATCTTGGAAGCTGCAGCTAAAAAAGAGGTATCTGTGCATATTGCTAAAAATCATATGGTGATAGACGGCTCTATACAATCTACAATAACTGCCACAGTCTTAGGGCTTGCTGCTCAAATAGAGAGAGAATTTATCTCAAGCAGGACTAAAGAGGCCTTAGCAAAACGCAAAGAAGATGGAATGAAACTTGGTAGACCTAAGGGGCAGGCACAGCTACTTAAGCTTGATAATTATCGAGATGAGATACTTAAGTATTTAAAGAAGGGAATTAATAAAAGAGCTATTTCTAAATTAATTGAATGTTCTCCATCTACTTTATATGAATGGCTAAAAAGAAGAAAACTCTCAAGCAATTAAACTAAAACCGTACCTTTTTACAGAGATGTTGCTGATACCCCAAATAATAAAGGTAAACCGAAGATGGTTATAGTTATAGCTGCTATGCGTAAGTTAATTCACATTATTTATGGCGTTCTTAAAAACAAAACGCTCTTCAATAAAAATATAAACACTATATAAATTAATGATTTTAAACAAAAAGTAATAAAAAAAGTTGTTGACGACCAAGACGATATCTACGCTAAGGAATTTATTTTTAACTGGGATTTGAATGGTCTCCAATTAATCTTTGGTGTAGTAAAAAATAATACTCAATTTAATCCAAATTTAGTTCTTGACTCTTAAGACAGTATCAGTGCCATACTATATTGTATTAGTAGAAACTTTCAATTATGAAATTAATCTCTGATAAAAAAAACTAAGAAAAAAACTGGTTAGCAATCATTGAACGATTAAGTTTACCATTTTTTGTTCTAGGTATAAAGTCAGTGAATAAAATTTTCCTAGGTAGTCTTTCTTTACTAAAAGTCTTAGAAAGATAATTAAATATAGTTTCTTCTTCTAAAGAATTATTATCCTTTACAATTAAACAAACAGGAGCTTCGCCTGCATACTCATCGTATATACTACATGTAACACAATCTTTAACTCCAGGAATAGTAAAAATAATTCTATCCATTTCATCTAAGGATAAGGCTTGACCATTAATCTTTATAATATTCTTTATTCTTCCAGTTATACATAGAAATTTTTTGTTGTGATGATTATCTAATCTAATGAATTTTCCAAGATCTCCAGAATGAAACCACCCACCCTTAAAACATTCTTTATTTGCTTCAGAATTATTTATATAACCAGCCATAATGTTATGGCCTCGCATACATATTTCTCCTTCTATACCCTCATCAACAATATTTCCTATAGAATCTAATATAACTACCTCATTACCCAGGATCTCGCTCCCAACTGAAGGGATTTCAGGTTCTAGCATCAACGTAGAATAATCATGCTCACTAAGATTATTAGGTAACAATGTAGAGAAGTTTGTAGTTTCTGTTAATCCATAGCCTTGTATTATTTTTTTATTGAATTTTTTCCAAACAAGATTACTAGTTATCTTAGACAATGGAGCAGCCGCAGTAACAAAATAATTTAATGATTTTAACTCAGAGAAATTTTTTATTTCTGTTAAGGTGTTTAGCATTGATGGAACAAGACTTGCAATATGTACTTCATATTTTTGCAATACTTTAAAAAAACTCAATGGATCAAATCTATTACATAAAACTACGCTAGCACCAGCCATCATTGTAGCAAATAATGTAAATTCCAAACCATTTGCATAAAAAATGGGCAGCGTACACATTAATCTAGTGTTATTAGTAAGATTATGATGTGTTATAAGAGCATAGCAATTCACTGCAATATTGTAATGCATTTGTAAGATAGGCTTAGAAGCAGAAGTAGTGCCAGTAGTATACATTACTATAGCAGCCTGTTCATTATTTATTGATGATATTACTTCCACGTTTCCAGAAATCCCATCTAACGCCTCAAGTACTTCTTGAATAAGAATCATATTATCAATATGATGAGAATATGTTAAGTCGATAAAAATTTTACTGCACTCTACGGCATTAATTTGAGCTCTAATCCTCTCAAGTGGTTCATTAGGATTAATTATTACGGCAACAGCTCCGCACAATAATATTGCTAAAATCATGTAGAATGATTCACATGAATTAGAGGGGAGTATGGCAACCCTTGAATTTAAATTGATATCATAATGTTCCTTGATATAATAAGCTAGCTTATTAATTATAAAATATGCTGTACCGTAACTCACAATTTTTTTCTCATTGCCATCTACTACCTCTATTATAAAGGGTGAATCAGGATATTTTCTTGCACTTAACCTAAAATATTCAAGAATATTATTATATTCAATAATTGGATTATCAAAGGTTCTCCCTTTATAGATATGAACTTTTTGAAATATATCTTTTTCGAGATTAATTTCATTCAATTGATTCTGGTCGTACATAGTTTGTTCTCATATTTATTAAGTAAATTCAGTACATCTGACAACTTTATAAAATTTATTATATCTAAATCAATATCTTCTATTTTTATTCTAAATCTTTCTTCTGTTTTTAGAATAAATTTAAATAACATTAAAGAGTCAACTCCTAATTCTTTGAGCTTAATAGTATCATAATTTATAGAATTATTATTAATAGTAGTATTAGTTATTTCTTGGATAATTGTAATAAGTTCTTTTATTATATATTCTTTATTCATTAATTAACTCCTTATTAGTAAAAAATACACCTTGAGGTTTTTTAGAATGGATATACCTTAATATAAAGTTTGCCAGTTCTTCTGGAGATATAGCCTCTTCAGGAATTTGGTTTATATTTAAATCATTTAATACTCGAACCAGCATTTTAGTTTTTACAGGTCCTGGGGCGAATGTAAATACTTTTATTTTATATACTTTAAGCTCAAGATTTAATGATCTAGTGTAATGGTTAATTGCGCATTTACTTGAGCCATATACAGCATTATACTGCGAATTAATTATTGACTGGTTAGAACTAATATTAACTATTATGGGTTTTGTAGACAATTTAACCCAAGGCAAAGTTGCTTTTATTATTAGTAAAGGAACAATAGTATTTACATGATATATATCTCGAATTAATTTATAATTTGTGTTTACTATAGAATCAAAAGAAGCAATACCTGCACAATTAAATACATAATCAATCTTGTAAAAAGTGCTTAGATTCTTTCGTATAGTAGCATCAATTTTATTAATTTGTTTCAAATCTAATTTAATTCCTATACATTTTGTTAAAGGATTAATCTCTAATAGGACTCTATCAAGAGCTTTTTTAGTACGGCCAATAATGATGATTTTCACTTTTTTCATAGCCAAAGCTTTGGCTATTGCTAACCCAATTCCAGAAGTACCTCCTGTAATAAGCGCATATTTCTCATATTTCATTATAGATCTACCTTATTTAACCATCTTAATAGGGGGATAAAAACTTCTTTTCTAGAAGAATTACTATACAAAACTTCCATATGATTAAAACCTTTTAATTTTTTATAAGAAATATTTTTACTTTTAGTAAAAGAAAGAGAATAAGGCAAGCGATGAGCTTCTTCAATTTCTAAACTACTAACAGGGTAAAAACAAATAATTGGACAACAGATGGTCTTTAAGGCTCTATCAAAACCTAATGTAGAATGAAATTTATAATCAGCGATAGCCTGCAATTCTATTATTGTTTTATTTGGCCACCATCTATCTCCATTTATAAGTAAGGTTTTAAAATCCTTATCTTGCATTTGAGTATCTTGAAACAAATTAGATTTTGATAAAGTACTAATACTTCGAAAATATTTATTATAAGATGGGTTTTCTATTAATTTTGTACCATTAAGTTTAAGATTATGTTCAAGATTAAATATTCCTTTCATATAAGGATCTTTAATCCCTCCATCAAATAACACCAACCTTTTTGTCCACGCTCTTATATTATTATTTGATTGAGCAAGTAGGGATAAAGCAGCACCAAAGCTAAAACCCATTAATATACCAGTATATATATTCTGAGTTTTTAAGAATATTAAAACAGTTGAGATGTCGGAAATAAAGTTTTCAATACCATAGTTTTCTAATATTTTAGTTTGTAAAGCGTCATCCCTATGAAAGTGAGTTATATAATCTAAAGTTATTACTGCATAATTTGATGATGACAAAAAAATTCTAAAATCTTTTTTGGGATTTTCATAAGCCCACATTAATGAGTTCTGCCATCTACCAGGTAAAAAAAGGCAAAAATCTTTTATCTTTTTATTGCGCGGGGTGAGTATCTGAACACCAATATTTCCTTTAACAGAGTTCAATATATGATAAGTACATTTTATATATTTGGGAATACAATATATTAGTTTCATTATATATTCTTATCATTTGTTGTAGTTCAGTAATTAATGACAGCCTATAAAAAACTTTATTTAATTATGATTAGTAGTTGATTATTTAAATTAAAACAAGTACTTAATTAAATATGTTAATAAATGATATGTTATAAATTATATAACCTGTGCAGAGAGGATTTATGATAAACACTTATACAGCAAGCAATGTTTCTTTAGATAGTACAACCGTAAAGATCATGGAAATTGGTGGCTTTAATATAGCTTCATTAAGGCATGGATTGATATTTGATGAGGGGGAGTCTTCACTTCCTAGCAAATTATTAGGTTATACCACCGAAACAATGGACAACTCATTTGGTTCAAAGTTTTCTACTGTATATGGGTATGTCCAAGAAGGAGATATTACTATTTCTTATAAACAAGAATATTTGTTTAATGTCCCTGAAGGGTTTTATTTTTGTATTGTGGGGGAATTTAAAATCATAGGAAAAGGAAGATGTGTCTTGTTTGAAAGAATTGGAGTACGGGGTGTTTTTCAAATTGGAGGTCCATTAGAAAAAATCGGCAGAGTAGCATATATTAGCGGTTGTAGTGATTCTCTTCTGGTATTCCCACCAAGAATAGGGGATCCTTGTATGAACTGTTTATGGTTTCCACGACATGTACGACAAACAATGCATATCCATCCAACTGTACGATTTGCTATAGTAACTAAAGGGAATGGAAGATGTGTGACTCCTGAGGGAGAATTACCTCTTAAAGAAGGATATGTATTTAAGCTTAAACCTATGTCTCAGCATTGTTTTTTTACTGATAAAGAAGAAATGACTATTATTACTTATCATCCAGATAGTGATTGGGGTCCAACTGATGATCAGCATCCTATGTTAAATAAAACCTTAATTTCAAAAACTTAATGGAATAGTCTATATAAGCTTATGATTATGTCTTATTTAGGTCAAGTTAATTCTTTTTTACCATATTGCTTATCTATTATGCAAAAGATCAGCTCAGAAATACAGGTCAGCAATAATTTTATTTGTTCTCTGGAAGAGGTAAAAGAAGAGTTAAGGCTATACATATCATGTAATGATCAAAAAAGTAAAATATGGATTTTATGTAAAAAGAATAATAATAATAAATATCATTATCCATTAAGTGCTGGGCTAGAAACCTATGATTTCATGTTAGCTGCTCAATCTGAGGAGTTAATTAAAAACTTTGTAGAAGAAGTAGCATTAAAATACCTTAATAATTTTTCTCCAGAAATGCTAAAGCGTATTAGAGAGTTAAATCCATTATTAAATTTACTGAAGAAAGTATATAAAAGTGCTAGTATAAATCTAAGTAATATAACTTTAATATTTAGAGATCATTTATTATTAGAGAAAATAAATATCATTACTTCTTTGATTGAGTTAGGTCTCAATCCCCTTAATTGTTGGATAATACCTAAGAAAGATAAAAATCTTTATAATAGAGAGGTTTATAATGAATATCGTAGTCTTGGGTGTAAAATATTTGAGCTAAATGATAAGAGTTATAAAACAACACTGAATGCAATAATTAGACTTGTAGGAAATGAAAAAATTATCGTAGTAGACGATGGAGGTGATTTAATTGCTCAAATATTAGATAATAATTTACATTTCAAAAATAGTTTTATCTTTATTGAAACGACTTCAAAAGGAATGACTGTTTTAAAAAAATTTAAAGATACATCTATTATTAATTTAGCGCAATGCATTATTAAAGATAAGCTTTCACTAAATATTGCAGCTAGTTGTGTAATTAGATTTAGGGATATACTTCGGCATGATTCTCTAATAGGGGAAAATTGCTTAGTAATAGGCTATGGCAAATTAGGTACTCATGTAGCTACTCTATTAAAAGCCCTAGGAGTTAATATATCAATTATTGAAAAAAATTTACATAGAAGATTACTCGCTAAGAATAAAGAGTATAATTGTTATGAGGATATTATAGATGCTGTATCAAAAAAAGAATTTAAATTCATTTTTGGCTGTTCCGGCGCTTTAAGTGTTCCTGAAGAGGTATTAAGGTTTTTGCCTACTAATAGTGTTTTAGCTTCATGTTCCTCACAAGATTTAAAGCTTGTTATCACATCTCTAGAGGCTAATGCCGAGAAAGTTGTATGTGAAGGAATAGGAGATATTTATTATTTACAGGATCCTTTTAATCCTTCATTATTAAAAAAAGTTACTATAATTGCCCATGGTGATGCGGTAAATCTTTATTATTATGAAGGGGTACCAGAACAAGAATATGATTATTTTACTAGTCTAGTATTTTCACAGATAATAGAGAGTCAAAAAGGAAATAATGATGTAGAATTAGTGTCAAGGTTCATAAAAGAGATTCTTTATATTCATAAAGAAGAACATTTATTAAAAAGTCAAACTTTGTTAGATAAAATCAAAAGTGGGAATGAAGATGATTAGACATATAGTATTAATTAAAACACAAAACTTAGAAAGACTTACTCAAGCCTTAGAATTAGTGAAGGTTTTAGTAGGTAAAGTTGAAGGGCTAGAAAGTATTGAAATTGCTAAGGATTTTAGCGGTCGTTCAAAAGATTTTGATCATTTGTTTGTTATGAATTTTATTGAAGAGAGATATTTAAATAATTGGTCTCAACACCCAGAACATACAGCTATTAGAGATATATTAAAAAGTATCGCTGAAATGATTGTTTTTGATTACAAAGTATAAAATACTCATAATTTTTAAAGAGCAAAAAAATGAAAGATTTAAATTTATCTAAAGAAAGAAAACTTATACTTCTTCTTACAAATAATAGGTTACAAGAACGAGATTTAAACATTATAGAGAACCTAGTTACCAATCCTCTAGATTGGAATCAAATATTTATAGATACTCTTTGGCACAAAATAAGCTTTTTAATTCTTTCTAAGTTAAAAAAGTTTAAGCTTATAAATAAAGCACTTACTGAAGGCAACTTATCTTTGTTATTATTAAATCATTGGAAGCAACTCTTCTATGCCAACTATGAAAGAAATAACTTATATTTAGATGAGCTAAAAAAAATTGACATCTCTTTTAAAGAATCAAATGTAAAATACGCGGTTGCTAAAGGTGGACCTTTATTATTTGGTAAGATATATAGCTTATATGAGAGAAAAGTTTATGATATCGATATAATTGCCTCTAAAGATCAACATCATTTGATTAAAAAATGTCTCAATAACTTAGGTTATAAGTATTTAAATTATAACCATGATGAGGAAAGATTTATAGAGATTGAGAGAAAAGAGGTAAAAAAGTGGCTATTATTCACTCGTGGTCTACCTAATTTTGTTAAACCTGTTGATAATATAGGAGCTCGTTATTTGGTAATTCAAGTTCAATTTAAAATTGGTTCTACAAAATCAGGAGAACATTCTATACAATCTAAGCCTTTACTCGAAAGATCAATTCAGTATTCTAATTTTAATGGTGTAGGAGATGAGGATCTATTGATCCAATTAATTTTACATATATATCGAGAAACTGTAGAAGAATCTTTTAAGGAATGGAATATGGATTGGAATTTAATAAAATTTTGCGATTTAGATTACTTCTTACACTATCTAACTGATAACAAAGGTCTTAATTTTGATAGATTTTATAATAGATTAATTGAATTAAACTTCTGCAGAGAAGCCATTTACTCTTTACTATTAACAAGCATTATTTATCCCTCAAAAATTTACTTAAATATTATTAAAGACTTAATAAAAGAAGATGATAATTTAAAAGGATTTAAGGAGCACATAGAAAAAAATTACTTTCCTGAAATTAATGCTCAAATATTCAAAGTCGGTTATAATAAAGAAACTAATAAAAGCGCATGGAATAATCTGATGCAAGCAAAAACAACATGAACCAAGATAATTTTCATATAATATTTATTCTAGGTTTTCCCAGTTCGGGAAAAAGTACCTTGGGTAAGAAGCTAGCTACTTTGCTTAAAGGAATACATATAAGTGTAGGTGATTTAATAAGGGAACGGTTAACTAAAAACCAAGATGAAGCAGCGTTATTTAAAGACGCCTTTCAGGGAAAAGAGATGTTTCCTTCTGAATGGATTGCTAAATTATTAAAAGAAAGTTTATCTTCTGTAAAGCAAAATAACTATATTCTAGTTGATGCCGGCCCTCCTCTTGACGAGGTAATAAAAAAGTTAGATATTAATCCAATTTGTGTGATATATATTAATTCTTCGGCAGAAACTTGTAAACAAAGATTTTTAATTCGCCAAAAAATATCTGACGTAGAAAGAAATGATGATATTTTAGAACTCTTTACAAATAGAATTATTCATTATAAAAATACTTTGCCGAACATTCTTAGCAAGATAGCACAATTTTGTTTTATTAATAAAATAAATGGGAATGTTTCGCTAGAGCTAGTTGTGAGGCAAGCTCTTTCATGCATTTATTGTGCAATGTCACAAAAAATTAACAAGCAAGAAGGATTTTATTACCGTACCGAGCCTAATATAGAAAATATTATTAACAAAATAAAAAATTTTACTGCTCTTACTCTTAAAGCAGATAAACCTTTTATACTATTTAATAAAAGTCATTTGACGAACAATATTCCGATGGGTAATCAATTTCTTCTTTTACTAAAACCACCTTTTTATTTTGAAGAAAAAACTTTTTGCTTTATAAACAATAAACTTCATAATAATGGTTATGAAATCTATGCAATATCGATATGGAAAGGGTGCCATATTAGAAACCGTAACGTAGCTAAAGCTCATTTTGAATTGCATTATTTTATGGCTGCTTATGGCATAGAAATTATTCCACCATATATTTTGAAATCTATTAATCCAGCTAATAAACCAATCATTAATGCTTATGAAATGATACAAAAAAGCAGTTTAAATAAGCTTAATAAAGTATGGGAAAATGCCTCAATTAGAAGAAATATAAGTAGAAGCTTTTGGTTGATAGAAGAAGAGGAATATATAATTTTAAATGGTCATATTCCAACTATAATTAATCAATTTCATGATAGTGCTAATGTATATGCTTTATACGTGAGACAATCAACTCATGATGCCAAAAATTGGGAGTGGTTACGGTGTGAGTTCTTAGGTTACACTAATCCAATTAAAGCTCATCAAGGTAGTCTAAGAAGATTAGCTTATGAAAAAAGACTGAACTTACATGAAGAGGTAAGTTTTAACAACAACGGATTTCATCTTTCATCAGGACCATTTGAAGCACATAGAGAATTATCCATATGGTTTGGGCTTGAAAATTGTATCCAATCCGCAGAAAATAAAAGCTTATTTACACAATTAGCTTGTGATTATATTAAATTGGACCATGATACTAACATAATTTATTCAATGTTGGAAAACTGTGAAAACCTAAATTTCCAGTCTTCTCAAATAGCTGAATGGATCGCAGAAAAAATAATAATATAATATGATGATAAAATATAAAAAATTATTAATTAAATTAAGTGGTGAAGCTATGGGCGATCCTAATAATAAAGATATCTTCAATCCACAAGCCATTGAACATATTACTGATGAAGTGTTTAAACTCAAAGAATTAGGGGTACAGGTAACTATAATTATTGGAGGTGGAAATATATTTAGAGGTAATGTGGCGGATAAATGGAAAATAGAAAGAGCCGAAGCTGATAATATAGGTATGCTTGGAACAATAATCAATAGTCTTCTGCTTAGAGCTGCTTTTAAATCAAAATCTCTTTACAAGACAAGAGTAATGACATCAATTCGTATGGAGGAATTCGCAGAACCTTATATTAGACTGAAAGCGATAAATTATTTAAATAAAGGGTATATTGTAATATTTGCAGGAGGAATAGGTCAGCCTTATGTTACTACTGATTATCCTGCTGTCCAACGTGCTATAGAAACAGGTTGTGATGCTATATTTGTTGCTAAAAACGGTGTTAATGGAGTGTATAGTAATGATCCTAAGAAAACTAAAGGAGCTAAATTATACAAAACATTAGCTTATGAGGATTTCATCACAAAGAAATTAGGAATTATGGATAAGTCAGCAGTTTTGTTAGCCCAAGAGTATAATTTGCCTATACATATATTTAATTTTAACGAATTGAATGTAATGATAAATATCTGTAAAGGAGATGATATTGGTACTTATATCTCTCCTTTTACTAAACTCACATAGAATAGTAACATGAAAAACATTAAAAATCTGAAGATAAAGAAAATAGCATGGGTAGGGTTAGGAAAAGTTGGTTTACCTATGGCTATCCGTTTATTAGATAAAGGTTATAAAATTATTGGCATTGTGAGTGATAGCCACAATAGAAAGGGATCTGAAATTTTAAAAAAACAAGGTGGAACGATTCAAGATAGAATTGATATTACTTTAAGAGAGTGCGAAATCCTTGCTCTATGCCTTCCACGCCCCTTAGATGTAATTAATTTTATAGAAAAATATAAAAAATTTATACCGAATACAATATTAGATTTTTCTACAGGCTGTCCTGAAACTATTAATAAGTTTAGTACTACCCTAAATGAATTTAATTTTATAGATATACCAATTTCCGGCTCGATTAGTGACAGTTATAATGGCGCCTTAACTTTATTTATCGGTGCTAATGAGAAATATATTGGTAAGAAAGAATTATATAAATTTATATCAAGTTTAGGAAAAAATTTAATTTTCTGTGGTGGCAGAGGCAAAGGTTATGCCATAAAATTAATTAATCAGTTTATGCATTTATCTATAATGGGATTAATTAGAAGCTCTCTAAATCTATCAAATAAATTAAAAGTAGATCAGAAAATAACTCTTGGCGCAATTACCAAATCGTCAGGAGGTAGTAAAATGTTAGATAGGTTTGGGAGGGAAATAATTAATAATATATTTGAGCCTCACTTCACACTAGAATTAGCCCATAAAGATTTGGAATTATTAGATAAACTATTATCTAACCAAAATTATTCAGATACATATTTTACTATAACTAAAGAAATTTACAATAAAGCCATGAGACAGAATTTAGGCGATAATAATTTTTCTATAATTTGTCGAGACGTACTAAAAAAATTTAAGTAGTTTAATCAAAGAAAGTGTTCAAAGATAAAGGTAAAATTGATACTGTCCAACTAAGTGATACTGTATTGTGAGTCAATAAGAAATTAAGCTAATTCATAAGAAAAAATAGATTTATTTTAAGTAGGCCCGAGGGTAGGGAATGTGCAAAAATGGCAATCTTAGGTCTTTTTTTAAAAAAGAAAAAAGGAACTTATACTAAAAACCTTCCAGTACCAAGTTTTTTAGTTGTAGCTCCCATTAAGGTCTTTCTTTGGTGTAGTAACCTCTTACAAAACTTCTTATAATGTATAGAGTGAGCACTTTTTGTAATTAAACTCCTCCATTATTGGGTATTATTACAAGTAGAGGCCAAATCCGACATTAGGGTGATTATTTGGGTAGTTTTTGGGATTAAATCAGGAGTTTATCTTATGACTTAGTAAGCGCATAATTAGTATTATACGATATATTAGTGAGGAACTCATCGCATAAAGGATACTTTTATGCTAAATTATCTCTAGAAAAACTAATCGTATAATAAGTTATGCCCAAAATCAAAGAAATTGAAGATTTTGTAAAATACCAAAAACACCTGAATAAATCAGAATCTACAATAAATAGTTATAAAAATGATATAATTGTTTTTGCAAGATGGTTTGATCAGGTCAACCATTATTCCTTTGTTATTCACAAAGTTACGCCAACAGATATTCGTCTATATAAACAATATTTGATTGATAATGAATTCAAACCAAATACCATAAATCGCAAAATCCTTAGTTTAAAATATTTTATGCAATGGGGCTGGGATACTAAAAAAATGGAATATAGATTTCCGCTACCGAAACCGGTAAAGCAAAGTTTCATTACAGCTAGATGGCTAGACCGTCTTGAACAAAATACGTTACTGAGATATTTTGAGAGATATGCCAACGTTCGGAATATAGCAATTAGGCCTTCTAGCCACAAACCCTCCAAATTTCTGACAAAGTGTTTGTTAAGTGGTTTGTAATTTTTTCTTTAAGTTTCTCTTGTTAATATAAGTATTAAGTGCAATGTGGTTGGTATATTCAAGCACACTAGAAATTTTACGGACGGAAAGACCATAGTCCAATAATTCTTTGATTTTTTCTGCATGTTTATCAAATTTACTTTTTTGAATTGTTCCTTTCGGTTTTCCTAAAATTTGTCCTTGTCTTTTCTTGGAAGCCAATGCTTCTTTTGTTCTCAGGCTGATTAAGTCTCGTTCTAACTCAGAAAACAATGAGAAAAGCGTCAATGTAACCTTTGAATTTATGTCTTGTTGGCTGATATCTAAGTTTTGTTTCAAAACGATAACGCGAATATTACGCTTAGCCAAAGAGTTCACTATGGTAATAACCTCTGTAGTGCTCCTTCCGAGTCGGCTGAGTTCGGTAACAAGCAATATATCACCGTCATTTAACATACCCAGCAGTTCATCAATACGCCTTTGTTTACTGCTCTTTCTTGATGAAATGGTGATTT
>Ga0214923_10004556_pt1 | contig 16657 bp, 15 predicted proteins | sample LL1510_MetaG_FD_177993 | JGI IMG/M metagenome (GOLD analysis project Ga0214923, IMG submission 177993) | Freshwater microbial communities from Lake Lanier, Atlanta, Georgia, United States - LL-1510 | ecosystem: Environmental > Aquatic > Freshwater > Lake | place: USA: Georgia | collected...
TATAAGTTAGTATATTATAAGTTAGTATATTATAAGTTAGTATATTATAAGTTAGTATATTATAAGTTAGTATATTATAAGTTAGTATAAAATAAGTTAGTATAAGTTAATATTTGTAATTATTTTTTTACATAAATTAAATAAAATATTATAAAATATAAATCAAATTATATAAAATATTATAAAATATAAATTTGTTAAACCAGTTAAATAACAAATTAATGACTGAAATAATTAAAATTGGTGGAATTGAAAGACATGTTGGAAATAAATTAGAGTTCATGATATCAAATAATATAATACAATGGGAACAAATATTGATAGCGCATGAAAAATATAAAAAAGATAATATATTTTTTGATGAAGTAATAAGAATTTTAGGATTTAAAGAAAATCAAAATTTATTAGAATTAATATTACCCATGTCAAAAAAAATATATAATTTACCTGATAAATTTCATATTATATCTATGATTAAACAATATTTTATTTATGAACCTTTAAGTTTAGTTATACATAATATATTTATGATATTTAAAAATCATTATGAACAAATTTTTAATGACTTTATTACTGCAAGAAATAAATACATTGTTGAAAATAAATTAGACAATAATAGAAATAAAATTATTGATTTAAATTTTTTATTAGACTATTGGGGTGATATTAATATACAAAATAATATCGATACTAGTTCATTAATATTATATTTTATAAATACTACAGAAAATATAGATAATAATTTAGATATTACAATTATTGATGCTGATAAAAATATAGTAAGTTTAATTAAAATTCTACAAAATAAATTAAAAAAATTTAATTATCCAGGATTTTGTCCAAAAGTTCCATATACTAGACTTAAAAAATTGCTTATATTTCCATTAGAAACATTTGTCAAAGTAATTAAATTACTAGATAAAGAATATAAAACAATTGATTATAAATTAATAGAAAATAAAATTAAAAAAATTTTAGATAATTTTCATTTAGTTAATCCATTACTTGAATATAAAAATATATATAAAAGAGAAAAAAATCCTATAAATAAAATTTATAAATTAATAGAAAAAGAAGAAAAATTTAAGAAACGTAAAAAGAATGAACATGAACAAAATGATCATAAAATTATGATAGAAACAATAAAATGGTATGTAGATAAAACATTACAATTAAGAAAACAAATATTACCAGAGGCAAAAAAATTAGAAAAATATTATAACGAATTAGCTAAATTATTTGAAGAAGTTTATAATGTATTAAAAATGTATTTATATTAATAGTTTTGTTTGTAATTTTTGTTTTATTAATTTTAATTTTTTATGATTTTAATCTAATTAAAACTAAACTAATTTATTAATATAAAATATATTTCTAAAATATAAAATGTCAAAATCACGTGATTATACATTTTATAAATCAGAAGAATTATTTGATTGGGGTGGAAATATTATTTCAAGAGATTTATGTGATAAATTACAGATAGGTGACATTGTAAGATTATGTTTATGTTTTCCTCAAAATACTTGGTTTAAATATTATTTTGAAATAACTAAAATAGACTATTATAAATATGGTAATACATCTAAAATAAGAAAGTTTCATGGAAAAGTAATGGATACTTATGTAATTGATTGGTATGTAATTAGTCCAAATCATACAACAACATTTAGGAAAGAAGATATTTTTGAAATACCAGGATGGAAAACAAATTATAATCCATTAAAACAACAGCCTAATTTTGAGATTATAAACCAAGAAATAAATAGACAACACAAAATAAATTATATAAGATTGGAATATGAATACGAATTAGAAGAACAAAAAAAACTTAAGCTTAATCAAATCCAATGAAATTTATAATTGTTAATTTATCTTATTTTTTCTTAGTTAGTTTAATATAAAATATTAAATTATATTAAAATATAATCATATTAGTTTTATAATCAATATATTTTTTATTTGAAATATATAATGGTCTAAACCAATTATCATCTTTATCTTTTTTATTTTCAATATTAATATTATTTTCAATATTTTTAGTATTTTCAATATTTTTAGTATTTTCAATATTTTTAGTATTTTCAATATTAATTATATTACTGCTATCAATATTTTTATTAATAATATTTTCAGTATTTTCAATAATATTGATATTTTCAATACTATCGATATTTTCAATACTAATATCAATACTATTGATATTCTCAACGTATTTATTTTCATCAATTAAATTATTATTACAAGAATTATAAATATAACTAATATTATCATTATAAAAACTATTAATATCACAATATTTATTTTTTATTTTTTTATTTTTTGTCTCGCACATTTTATAATATTTTTTAAAAATATTTTTATAATAACTACTATCATTTTTAATAGTTGATATACTTAATATATTACCTCTATGAATTTTATTTAAATCAAACAATCTATTTAAATAAAATTGAATACTTACTTTTGATAATTGATGAATTTTATTATTATTAAAACATTCAGATAATTTAAAAAATTTAACATCTTGTTTTTCTTTAAATTCATTTCTAGTTTCTAAATATATTTTATTATTAAAATCATAAATAAAATCATAAGGCACTTTTATTAAACCAATATGATATATTTTTTGTTTTGTTGTAAATTTATGTTCTAATTTAATTTCATTAATTTTTATTAGTCCGCATGTCTCTTCATATATTTCTCTAATAGCAGTTTGTTCATATGTTTCATTATTTTCATTTCTTCCTTTAAAAGGCAACCATCCAAGACTTTCTAAACCTAATATAATACCTATATTATTATTATCATCAAATGTATAAAAAATTGCACCACAAGATATTTTCATATTATATATTCATTTATTGAATTATTATTAATTTAATAAAAAGTTTAATTTAATACTAAATATACTATATATAATAACTTTATAATATATATTAATTTTATTATTGTTTAAAATTGAATTATAATATATATAATATAAATTATATATTAAACTAATTAGTATTTTTAAACTAATTAAATAAGTTAAATAAGTATAATAAGTTAAACAAGTTAAACAAGTTAAATAAGTTAAACAAATAAACTAATTATAAATAAGTTAAGTAAGTTAAATAAGTTAAACAAATATAATATAAAATGCAACAAACCCAAAATATTCAATATAAACAATATAAAAATATAAAAATATTTGCAGAAAAATGGAGAAATATGGAGATTAAAACTAAAATATTAAATGAAGAAGACTTTATTAAAAATATGCAATTAAATGGTCATGTTCATATGGATTGTATTCAAAAAGAAACAGGAAAAAATATTATTATATTTTTAATATCTAAAAAAAATAAAACTACAAATATGCAAGACATAAAAAAATTATTTAATAAAATTAAAATAGTATGTGACATAATATTAATTTCAGAATATAGTATTACAGTTGATTTAAATAAAATTTTATCTACAATGAAGCATATACATAATATATATAATTATAAACATGAAAATTTTAATTTAATAATTCCAGATTGTATATTATCAGGTAATCATAAAATTATGAATAAATTAGAAATTAATCAATTAATAAATGAAGATTTATTTACCACAATTGCAAATTTACCTAAAATTAGAGAAGATGATCCTCAATGTATTTGGATAGGTGCTAAAATTGGTGATATAATAGAAATATCTTCACCTAGTTATATTACTCATTTATATAAAACATATAAAATTGTTGTCCCAAGATTAGGAAAAAATTTATTTATTCAAAAAATTATTAATACAGTTAAAGAAGAATTAGATGAAATAGATGAAATAGATGAAATAGATGAACAAACTGAAGTAGATGAACAAACTGAAAATAATTTTGAAGAACAAGTTGAAGAAGATTAAAATTACAAATTATATACAAAATATACAAATTATATACAAATTATATACAAATTATATACAAATTATATACAAATTATATACAAATTATATATTTATTTTTTTAAATATTTCATCCATTAATTCTAATTCATTGTCTAATTTATCTAATTTATCTAAATTGTCTAACTCATTTTCTAAATTTTCATTTTCATCAACAATATTAAACATAGATTTATATTTTAATATTGGATTTTTATCATTCATAATTGTATCTAATGTATTTAATGTTTCATTAACTTTATTTGTTATTTTATTTTCCCATTCATTGTCTTTATTTACTAATAAAATATCAGACTTCAAAACTTTAAATGGAAGATAACCTATAGGATAATCATTTATTATATTTTTTTTAATAATATTTAAAATAATTTTTTTATATTCTTCAATAGTATATAATTTATGATCATAATTTTTATTATGTAATTCTAAAAATTCTATTTCACTTAATATATTTTTACCTATTAAACTTAAAGGTAAATATTTTACTTTAATTCTTTTTTTATCATATAATTTTAACATTTCATTCATTATAAAATAATTTGAACTACCAAAATCTATTAAATTGTTTAATTGATCTAAGTTTTCAATTTTATTCATATATTCAATATCATCATATTCAGATGAATATGAATTTATTAAAATTGTATCTTGATTATTTTTTTCGTAATCGTTATTTAAATTATTAAAATCATTTGTATTATTTAAATTATTTAAATTATTTGTATCAACACTTATATTATCTTCAATAAACAAATCATTTTTATTTTGATAAAAATATATAATTCCATAACCTAAAACATTATTAAATTTTTTTGATTTATCAGTTTTTTTATTTTTATCAATATGAAATTTATCATCGTATAAAATTTTATCATAATTTTTTTCATCTAAATAATTTAATGGACATTTACGATAAGAATTATTAACAAATATTCCTACTTCTGTTATATTTATATTTAATAGTCCTGTTAAAACTTGTGGTAAATAATATTTTGGAACTTTTTGTTCTGGTATGCTTTTAAAAGGTGATTTAAATTCAAATAAAACAATAAAATAATCTTCTGTCTCTATTATTTCATTTTGTATTTTAATTTCTGTTTTTAATTTTACTACACCAATTCCATCTGGACTATATCTTTGTCGAGAATGAATACCTTCTATATTTCCTATTTCAGTTATATTATTTGACATTAATAAACATTTTTCAGTCCATTGTTTTGTTATATCTTCAAACATGGTTCCCCAACGAGTTGCATCATTACCTTCAAATTTACTTAATCCAATTTTTTCAGCTATTAAAGCTTTTAAATTTTTAAATGGATTTAGTCCAAGAATTGTAGAAATTTCACTTCCACCAATTGTAGTTTTTCTTATACTATACCATTCTTTAGTTCTTTGTTGCATTACATTATATTTAGTTTTATAATCATCAATTATTTTTTGTTTTTTATTTAAAATACATAATAATCTATTTTTATCATTTAGATAAGTTAGATAATTTATGTTTTGATTTAGATCTTGACTTATCATTTTACTATTTTAATATTTTAAACTAATTTAAACTAATTTAAAGTAAATGAAATAAATCATATATTAAGTTTATATTTATCTATTTATATAATATTATTTTATTCAATTATTACTAATAACAATAGTAATATTAATATAAAATATTAATACTAAACTATGATAAATAATAAAAAAATTCATACATATAATAATAATAAAATTTTAAATAAAAATATTGAAGATAATGAAGAAGTAAAAGATAATCAAACTAGACAAACTAAACAAAACAAAATTGAAGAATGTAACAATATTTATAAAAATTGCATTAAAAATCAACAAATAGAAATCATAAAACATAGTAATAATTTTTTAAATATGGATCATACAAAAGAAACATTAAAAATTGGTTATAAATTAGTAAATAATATAAAAGAAATATTATATTATAATAAAATTTTTACTGATTTATTAAAAAATATAACTGATACATGTGATAATTTTATTAATGATATAGAAAATAATTTATTTAATTATAACAATAATAGTGTTAATAGTAATAGTAATAGTAATATTAATAATAGTAATATTAATAATAGTAATAATAGTAATATTAATAATATTAATATTAATAATAAAAATATACAAGAAAATCAAAATGAAACATTTACAAATACATATGATGAAAGAAGTATATATTTACCATTAGAAGAAGATGAAGATGAATTTATTTTTGTTTATAATAAATACAAAAAAAATTTATATAATGAACAAAAAGAAATTAAAGAAGAAAAACAAAAAAAAGAAAAAATTAGTATTAAAAATAATAAATCAAAAATATTTATTAAAGAAATAGGATATGAAATGAATATCGAAAAAGTAGAGAATTTAACAGATATTAAATCTATGTTTTACTGGTATGAAGGAGACGAAAAATATGATCCAGGTATTTATTGTTCTCCTTATTTTAATACATATATAAAAGTTCCTTTTCCTAAAATTATAGATATTAATAAAGAAGTTAATAAATCAACTACTATTTGTTGTAAATATATAACTAAAGAAGAATGTAATAGACAAAAAAACAAATACGATACAAAATATTATAATGAAAAATCATGTCAATATGTGCATAAAGGAGAAACTATAACTAAAATAGGTATTACTGCTCGTTGTCAAAAAATGCCTGATTTTGGTAATCCTTCTTCATTAACAGATGATTTATATGATATTAATTTACAAGATATGAAGACTATATTATTATATGGAATTAATGATAGTTTTTTAATGAGTATATGGTTAGATTATAATATTAAATACAAAAAAATTAATAAACATAATACAATAGTTTTAGACAATTTAGATAAATTTGTTTAAGTTACTTAGTTAATTTAGTTAGTGTAATATATTCTAATATAAATAATTTATATTCTTTAATATATTAATAAATATATTCTTTAATATAAATAATTTATATTCTTTAATATATTAATTTATATTATAAATATACTATAATTATACTATAAATATATTCTTTAATATAAATAATTTATATTCTCTATGCTTATAGGAAAAGGATAAATTATTTTTTCATTATTGTTGTTGCTTGAATTAAAATTATTTGTTATATAATTTATATAAACATGATCATTTATTGTTTCTAAATAGAATAAATCATTATAAACATTAGTTATATTTTTTTTGTTAGATAAAATATATTGATAAATTATTGTAGAAGTATAACAATCTTCAACATATTTATTATTAATAATATATTTAAAAGGAACTTGAATTATTTTATAATTTGAAATATTTTTTATGTCTGTTAATATTGTTAAAAATTCATCTGGGGAAATAAATTTTTTATTATAATCATAATTAGATAATATATCCATTTAATTTATTATTTTTTTACAAATAAATTTTATAATTATCTTGTTTTATATTTTTATTATAAAATTATGTTTATATATAGAAATAATAATAATTAGATATAGAAAAAATTATTAGTGTAAATCATAAATTACAAATTAATTATAAATTACAAATTAATTATAAATTACAAATTAATTATAAATTACAAATTAATTATAAAATACAAATTAATCATAAATTATACTAAATGGATAAATCATTAAATTTTTATATTAATTATGCAAATGAAATGCAAAATTTATTTGTTAAAAATGGAATTAATACGTCTATAACAAAACTTAAAACAAATATTAATGAAATGAATATACATATAAAAAATATTCAAGCTATTACAAAAAAATTAATTGATGTTTCTAATATTGCTAATGAATTAGTTTTACAAAAGAAAAAAAATATTAATTTAGACAAAATGGATAAGTTAGATAATTCAAGTGAATTAAAACCAATAAGTAAATTATTTAAACAAATTAATCCAATTAAATCAAACGAAAAAGATTTTATTACATTAATTAATAAATATGAAAATACAAAAATAAATATAATTGATAAATATAATTCTAAAATTCCTGTAAAAATTGTTGATAATATTAATGATATTCCAATAAATTATATTTACTATATTAAAAATATTAAACAATTTGGATATAACATTAATGGATTAAATATAACAGGTAATATAGGTGAAATAGATACTAATAAAACTAATTTAACAATATGTAAGTATGGTGTAGATTGTAAAAATATAATTAAAGGAAAAAAGTGTAATTATTATCATCAACCAAATGATTTTATATTTTTATATAATAATAAAATTATTGATGAAAATATAAAAGAATATTTATTAGAAAATAATATTTTTAATTTTACAAATGGTGGATGGATTTATAATGGTAATATATTAAATAATAAAACAAAACATATGAGACATATAGGAGGAAAAAATACTATTAAATATGATTTAGAAATTATAAAAAATAATATAGATTTATTTCAAGATGAAATTGAAAAAAGAAAAGCTCAATCAATTCATGATATTATAATTTTATCTTATTTATTAAATAATAATTGTATGACAGAATATTTATCTTGGAGTGAATAGTTTGTTTTGATTTGATTTATTTGAATTAAATTATTTGAATTAACTTACTTAACTTATTTAACTTAAATTATTATCAGTATAAATTACTTAACTTACTTAAATTACTTAAATTAATACCAGTATAAATTAATATTATTAAAAAATAATATAATATCAGTATAAATTAATATCATTATAAGACAAATTAAATTATTAAAAAATAATATAACAAAATTATAAATTATAAGTATATTAATTCAAATAATTATAAATTTACACACGATTTACAAACAGCCCGTCTAATATCATGATTATAACTAGTTACACAATAACCACAATATATTTTTTTACATTTCCAGCATGTATGTATTAAAATATTATATTCATGTTTAAGACAGTATTCTAATTTTTCATCATCATATTTTCTTTTATGATGTTCTATATCTATTTTTTCTACAGGAAAATATTTTAATATTTCATTAGTTGTAAATTTAGTTAAATCATTAATTATTAAATTTATTATTTTATTTTTAATTTGATTATCTTTTTTTATTTTACAACTTTTACATTTTATATTTATAGTATGATCTTTATAAATTATATTTTCATTTGTTTCATCACATTCAGGACAATATACTAATCTATAAAATAAATGTTTATTTTTATATTCATTAAAATTATTTATAGTATTATCATCATTACATATTAAATCTGTAAAATTATTATATATTTCTACTTTTTCCATATTATAACCTTGAAATGGTTCAATTGATTTAAGACAATTAAATGGTTCAAAAATATTAATTGTATTATTAGCAATTAATAATTTAAATTCTTTATTTTCTAAATCATTATCTAAATTATCTAAATTAAACATATTCATTTATATATTTTTATTAAATTATAAATTTAAAACAATTATTGTTAATATAAAACTTATTATACAATATATTAAAATTATAATAAAATAAATGAAAAAAGATAATAAAACAAATAAAAAAATTCATTATAAAATAAAACAATCATATGGATTTATAACGTTAAGAAAAAATATAAATACAAATAAATTACAAATATTATTAGTAAAAAAACCATATACTTATGCATTTTCTGATTTTGTATTAGGCAAATATGTAAAGTCAAATCAAAAATATTTAACTAAATTATTTAATCAAATGTCTTATAATGAAAAAATTATAATACTTAGTTTAAAATTTAATAATATCTGGTATTATCTTAATCATATTAATCCAGAAACATTATATTTAAGTAATAATAATCAAAAATGGATTAATAATTATATTAAAAGAAAAAATAAATTTGATAATTCATTTATGAAAGATGGAGGAATATATTTAAAAAAATTAATTGAAAATTCAAATTCAAACGAACCATTATGGGATATACCAAAAGGCAAAATAGAAAATAATGAATTACCAATGGATACAGCAATAAGAGAATTAAAAGAAGAAACAAATATAAAATTATCTGATATGACAATATTATTAAATTTAAAACCTTTTATTGAGTCATATATAGATGGTGGATCTATATATCGAAATAGTTATTATTATACAATCATAAATCAATCATGGGAACCTGATAATAAATTTAAATTACAAAATTCAGAAGTATCTGAAATAAAATGGTTCAATGTTGATGAAATTAATAATTTATATATAAATTATAGTTTTAAATATAATAATATAAAAAAATGTATTAAACACTATACAAATTATACAAAAAAGTTATATAATTTGTAGATATATTATAAATAGATTATAGAATTAATTTTATATATAAAAATATATATAAATTATAAATTATAAATTAACTATGTCAGAAAATTTAAATACAATATATGATGATACAACTAATTTAAACAACACAAACAATACAGTTATTTTAGATTATTTTAATGGATTTGATAGTATTTTATCTATAAATAATTTAAACAATTTAGATAATTTAAATAACTTATTTAACACAACTAATTTATCTCAACCAACTAATTTATCTCAACCAACTAATTTAAACAATTTAAATAATACAGCTCAAACAAATAACACAAATAATGAAAATTTAGAAGACGAAAATATTATAATTGCTAGTGATATTATAAACAGTATAGAACAATCATATATAACTAAATTAAAAAAATTATTATCTTTAAAAGATCAATTATTAATTTTACAGACTGAAATAATTCATACACAAGATGATGTTTTAAGAACATACAAATCTTTTATTAAATCTAAAGATGATTTAATAAATAATAAAAAACATTTTATAAAAAATCAAGAAAAACATATTAATAAATATATGTTTAATTAGTTGGGGGTGGTAAATTAGTTTTATTATAAAATATTTTTTTCAAAATTTTCTAATAAATAAAATTAGTATTAAACAAAATATATATACAAAATATATAATAATTTATAAACCATTTTATAAATTGTAAAATATAAAATGACTAGTAAAAAAGATAAACAAAATATTTCATCAAAAAATAAAACAAAGGACAATAAATCATTAGAGAATATTTATAATAATGAATGTAAAAAAAAGAATATAATATATTTTGATAATAATGGAACTACTGTTATGTCTCCACAAGCTGTCAAAGTTTTAACAAAATGGGCCGTATGTTATAATGCATCTACAGACAGTAAAGTCGCAAAACCATCAAAACAAATATTAGAAAAAGCTATTAATATTATATTAGATCATTGTAATGTTAATAGTGCAACTCATAAAGCTATATTTACATCAGGTGCTACAGAAAGTAATAATTTTATTATTAGATCATGTGTTAAATCTTATAGCGCTAAAATTAAAAAATCAGAAACAACAAATATTTTGCCACATGTAATTATTTCTGCTATAGAACATAGTTCAATTATCGAATGTGTTAATGATTTAAAAGATAGAGGAGAAATAGATTTATCAATTGTTAATCCAACTATTTATGGAAATATTTTACCACAAGATATAGAAAAAGAAATAAAAGTTAATACATGTTTAATTTGCGTTATGTATGCTAATAATGAATTACCTGTTATCAATAATATTAAATCCATTGGTGAAGTCGCGCATAAATATAAAATACCTTTACATAGTGACTGTGTTCAAATTTTTGGTAAAATTAAATTAGATATTAATAATCTTAATATTGATGCATTATCGGCAAGCTTTCATAAATTTTATGGACCCAAAGGAATAGGATTATTAATTATTAGTAACGAATTAATAGAGGGTTATGAATTAAAAGCTGAAATTTCAGGAAGTCAGCAATATCATCTTAGAGGCGGCACTGAAAATATATCAGGTATAGCATCTGGAATTACTGCATTACAAAATGCATTTATAAATAGAAAAAAGAAAAATGAACATTTATATAAATTAAGAGTTTATTGTTTAACTAAATTAAAATCTATATATAATTTTGGAGATATTAAAGAATATATTTATAATCCAGATAATAAAAAAAATAATTTAGAAATAATAAATTTAGGTCCTCCAGAATCAAAAAAAGAATTTATATTACCAAATACAATTTTAATAAGTATATGTAAAAATAAAGGCATTCCATTTTGTAATGTTGATTTTAAAAAAGATTTAGACAATAAAAATTGTGTAGTTAGTATAGGATCAGCATGTTTAACAAATTCAGATAAAGCAAGTCATGTTTTAACAGCAATAGGATCTACTCCAGTTATGAAAAGAGGAGCAATTAGAATTTCGTTTGGAGATAATAATACCATTAAAGAAATAAATAAATTTATAGAAGTTTTCAAATATTGTATTGAAAAACAATGTAAAGATATAGATAACATTTATTTGAATAAAAATATAGAAAAATAAGTTATAATTTATAGTAATTTATAGTAATTTATACTAATTTATAATATTTGATTTTATTTTTTTATTTACATTCATAATTATTAAAACTATTAAAACTATTAAAACTATTATAAATTACAAAAAAAATTGAAATTTTATTATTATAAAGTATAAAATATTGATAATAAAATATTGATAATAAATAAAATAATATGAATATTTATACTGCAGAAGAAGTAGATAATTTAAAAAAACAACAATTAAATGAATTAAATAATACTAATTATACATATGTAATTACAAATAATAATAGTAAAACTTATAATACAGATATTAAATTTGATAAAAAACATATTCAAGACAGTTTAAAATATTTAAAACATATGACAAATGAATATAATAAAAGTTTCTTATATAAATTTGAAAATAATATTCAACCAAAAATAAGAAAACTTGAAAGAGAAATAGAAAAATTAAACAATGAATTAGAAAAAATGAAAATTTTAGAACAATTACAAGGAGATTTAATAAAAGCAAGACAAATTGTATTAAGCAATAGAGATGCGTCAGTAGAATTAAAAGAGTATGAAAATAGAATTTTAGCAAGACCAATATTTACAGCTAAAAGAAGTTATTCAACTTATAAGAGTAATGATGATGTTTTATAATAAAAAAAATAATTTTAATTTATATTTATCTATATATTTATCTAACTTATATATATTTTAATTTATATTTATCTAACTTATATATATTTATCTAATTTATATAATATAGTTTAATAATTTTATATAATATAGTTTAATAATTTTATATAATATAATTTATATATTTATATATATTTTTTAATTTTACGATAATATTTATTCCTTATCTGAAGCTCCATCTAAATCAACTTCACTTTCGTTATCATTATCAGTTTGATCATTATTTTTTTCTAATTTATTACTATTTTCTTTGTATTCATTATATTTATTTTTTGATCTTTCGATATGGCTCATTACAGGTTGATAATTAATACCACAAATTAAACAAATATTATTAATAGTATTAGACATCAAACTTGCACTTACTGTTTTTGTATGTCCATTTTCGACAGTAAATTTTAAACTAGAACCAACACGAACAATAGTTTGATAAACAATATATGAACAAAAACTCTTAAATAATTGAGAGCATTTTAATGATTGATATAAATCATATTTTTCAGTATTATCCTTAACTTCATTAAGTAAATTCATATGAACATGACGACAAATATCATTAATATAATTACCAAATCCATATTCTTGTTTTGGTGTTGGTTCAGGATAAGCAGGTTCTTCAAACTTTACACCTTTTTGATTTTCATCATTAGATGCTTTTCTAAGTTTCTTTTCTTCTAAAAATTGTCTCTTCTTAACATCACATAATTGTAACCAATTAACAGCATCATTATAAGCATCTAATGTTCTTACAAATTTATCTAATGGAACATTATTTTCAAAATCATCTCCACGATGTAATGCATGCTCTAATTGAATAGTGCTTTTACCACTTTCAACACAATTCTTAGCACCATTTAAGAAGTATTGCATTACAACTTGATCTAAAAATGAAGCTAAAATATATCTAGTTGGAATACTAATTCTAATTAATAATTTACTAATTAAATTTACAGCTCTTGTCCATTCTGTTTTATTTGACTTAAATGATTTAAGACCATCATAAAATTTCTTATCAAATGATTTGTTAAATGCTTGTTTATTAAAAATTTTATCTTGTTCATTTGCTTCTTTTCTCATTCTTTTAATTTCTGTTTGATATTTATTTGCAACAGTTACATCCATATTTTTAATATAATGTTGCTCATATTCATCGCGTTTATTTTCTTCTTCAACTCTTTTTTTGAAATCAGGAAATTCATTATAAAAAGTTGGTGAATAAGAACTATTAAATAATTGTGCGTTAAATGCACTATCTTTTAGTGTATTAACATAATTATGTTTTGCTAAATTATATTTCTTTTTTTCATCATCTGAAAATTGACTTAACTTTTCCTTATCAAATGAACTTCTTAAATTATCTTCATGTAATTGTTCAGCTTTATGAAGAACACTTAAAACATCTTCAGGCAAACTATTAACTGGTTTTTGTTCTCCTTGAGTGGGCATTTCTGGATTTGGATTTTCTTTAGTTGGTTTTGGTTTTTTTGGTTTATTTTCTGCTTCATTAATCTTTTCTTTAGCAAAATATTCATCCTTATTTAATGCGACAAAAGCTAAAACATTTTTAACTCTTGCTGGACCAATTCCAATACCTTGTTTTTCAATAACAGTAGGTTTAAAATTTAAAACACGTTTTTTACGTTCTTTTGTTTTCTTAGTTGCTTTTGGTTTTGTCTCACTTGGTTGATTTGTTTCATTTGTTTCATTTGTTTCATTTGATTGATTTGTCTCACTTGTTCCATTCAATTCACTTGTTTCATTTAATTGATTTAATCCACTCACCCCATTATCATGACTATCTACTAAATTATTTTTTTTACTCTTAGATTTAACTTGTCTAACTTTCTTTTCAGGGTTAGTTGTAACTTCAACATTTTGAACCTTACTATTTGTTTTAGTTCTCTTACTTTGTTTTTTTGGTGTTTTAGTTTTACTTTCTTTACTTTCTACTTTATTAGATTTTCTTAAACTACTTGTTTTTGTTTCATTTGTAGATGATTTAGATCTAGAACGTGGTTTTTTTGTTTCTTCGACAGAATTCATTTTATGATTTTATTAGTTTAATAGTTTATTAGTTTATTAGTTTTAATAAATAGTTAGATTTTTTTATATATTATAATATTCATTTCTTTAAATTAAATTCAATTACTATACTTTTTATATTTTTTATTAATTATTTATAATTTATTTAATGTTTTAAAAGTATTTTGACATTACAATTTAAACTTAATTTAATTCAAAAAAAAATATGTTAAGATTTAAATTATTATAATAGTTAATAAATAAAAGATAAAAAGATATTATCTGATTATATTATTATTATTATTATTTATTATTATCCATTAATATAATAGATAATAGATAAAAAATGATATATAATATTATTAATTATTAATTATTAATATTATATATAATAGATAATAGATAATATATTATTATTAATTATTAATATAATATAATTATTAATATAATATAATTATTAATATAATATAATTATTCATTAATATAATTATTCATTAATATAATTATTCATTAATATAATTATTCATTAATATAATCATTTAAATTTTCTTCCATTTTTAATTCCATTTTTTTATTTAATTCATTGTCATTTTCATTTTCGTTTAGTTCATTTTCGTTTTCGCTTTTATTATCTTTAGATAATATTAATTGTGTTTTTTGTAATAATTCATCTAATTCTTTTTCAGATGGTTTTTCATCCTTTATAGATAAATCTTTAGGTTCTTCTTTTTCTTCTTCAATTAATATTTTACTATTATTTTTATTATCATTAGACTTATCATTGGATTTATCATTATTTTTATCAACTGTTACAAAATAATGCATTTCTTTAAAATTAATATTTTGTTTTTCATTTTGATTTGACTGGTTTAATTTATTTGATTGTTTTAAATTTTGTAAATTATTATACGGAGGCAAATTATTTTTTATATATTGTGGGTTATTTGGATTAATTGGGTTATTTGAGTTATTTGAGTTAGTTGAGTTATTTGGGTTAGTTGGGTTATTTGAACCTCCTAAACCGCCTAAATTACTTAACCCTCCTAAATTACTTAAAAATGGTTTATTCTTTAATTTATTTTTTTTCAATACTAACCAAATAATTAATATTGTTAATACAATAACTATTACTCCTAAAATCAATATTAATTTAGAAGACATAGGAATACCAAAAAATGTTTTTACAGCTTTTTTAGGTATATTTTCTTCTTTTGTTTTAAGATTTTGATTTAATAAGTCTGTTTCTAAATTATCATTATATTCATCATTTTCTTCATTTAATATATTGTTTAAATCTTCATCTTTTAATTTCATATCTGGGTCTGTTAATGTTGGTAATATTTTTATCTGTTTAATTTCATCTTCATTTATTACCTTTTGTCTTTGTGGTAGTTGTCTATTTTGTTGTCTTTGTGGTAGTTGTCTATTTTGTTGATTTTGTGTTTTTTGCATTTTTTTATAAATTTCTAATTTATATTTTTAATATTGATTTTTTTATAAATTTCTAATTTATATTTTTAATATTGATTTTTTTATAAATTTCTAATTTATATTTTTAATATTGATTTTTTTATAAATTTCTAATTTATATTTTTAATATTGATTTTTTTATAAATTTCTAATTTATATTTTTAAT
>Ga0214923_10004558_pt1 | contig 16652 bp, 16 predicted proteins | sample LL1510_MetaG_FD_177993 | JGI IMG/M metagenome (GOLD analysis project Ga0214923, IMG submission 177993) | Freshwater microbial communities from Lake Lanier, Atlanta, Georgia, United States - LL-1510 | ecosystem: Environmental > Aquatic > Freshwater > Lake | place: USA: Georgia | collected...
CAACTACTGGAGTATTTTCTGGTTGATCTTCTACACCAAGATCTGAAGCTACTGACTGAATATTGTTGGTAATAAAGGTCAAGAACTTGGCGTGGGCATATGCAGGAGCTTGTTTTAAAGAAAGCAGATTACGTTCATCGCCAAAATACTTTTCAAGCAGCTCATACTCTAGCACTGCTGTGACACCAAATGTCTTGCGATTCTTAGCTAAAGCACCCCATAAGCTGCGCGTGTTGACTACTCCAGGTATGCCTGGTAAAGCCTGATAAACCCGATAAGAAAACTCTGTGGCAATATCTGCGGGTGTCCATTCTTCGATAGGACGACTATGCCTGGTCTTAGGCTCGCGTTTAGATGGTTTCTTGGTTTGTACAGGTTTATCTTGAATTAGACCTACGCCTGCAAGATCATCGTCATCATTCCAACGATTCACTATTTTTTTGCTCCCTTCCATTAGATACGTAGTATCTAATGCTTTATCTATCTTAATAATTAAAGCTTTATTAGTAGTTGATGTAACTTCAATGTTACTTTGGCTCTGCTGCGCGGAATCGACTGTAACATCTGTGTTACTAAGTAATTGATACACATTACGATGGTTGAAACCATCAAGACGTTTTAGACGCTTAACTTCAATGTAGTTTTCCTGGATCAAAGTTTTGACTGCGCGTGAAATCTGCATGCGGCTATAGCCGGTGACATCTTCCAAAATAGTCATAGTAGGGTCAGCGACACCTTTACTATCTGCAAAGTACTCTAAAGCGAGTAGGACTTTAAGTTCCGACGGTCCTAAAGACAAACGACGGAATTGTTCTTCCTTATTCATTGTGCTCCGATATTAGCGACGTGTAGTTATCACCTGATTTGGTGTAGGACGATTTACAAAGAATACCACAATTAGGGCTATGCAAGAAGCTGCTAACCCAAAAATTATTAATGACCATCCAATTACACCAAGTAAATAACAGGATAGCACATTTAAAGGGAATGTCAAAATGATCTTTAAAAACTTAGGGCTTAAAAACCTACTTGTAAGAGATACAAGCAGTTCTACAATATAGGCTACTGCCATACCTGAAAGTATAACCAAAACTAAAGAGTCCATTTATGCATTATACCACAAGATAGTTAGTTCTGGCAGTACCCCCACCACCACTTTGATAGGAAGCAATAGGAGTGTTTGTAGGAATAGAAATTGCTTCAATTCCTAAGACAGGTGTTTTTATAACCCATAGCATTCCTACAGGAATCCAATCAGACATGTGAAGAGCTAGTTCTGTAATCTTTTGGTTTTTATTAGTAAACATATATGATGGAGATTCATCCGATACGTCAGACCAATAAGCACCCTGGTTTAAAAATTTGCCATCAAAATAATCTGTTGGCTTTTGTGACTGCTCTAACTGAGCATTGTCAACCCAAAATGTCTGTGATCCGGTGCTACCATAAATATATGGAGTTAATCCAGTTGCAGAAGAAGTGACATACCTTGTGACACTAAACCTTTGCCACGAAGTAGTTACGTGTACGCTTTTAACTGTAGGATTTCCTACCCCATCGTGTAATGCCAACTTTAAGTCGTACTCATTAGCACCCTTCATATAAATTGAGAACGTGTAATAATCGTTCTTCGTGTTATATGAAGTAAATGGAATTGCGGAAGATGTTGTTAAATCAGGATTTGATGTAGTGGTGGGATTAGGTGTAGGACTAGCTGCCGTTACAATTTTTCCCATTTTTGAACTACTAGGAGCCGCATAAGGAATCCAAGTAAGGTCTGTTGTTTCCGCATTTGTCAGTGTTCCTGAAGAACTCCATTTTAAACTTGTTTTAATAAAAGACGGATCTAAGAGCATATTTATTTTAGAGGGTATAAGATTGACATATACACACTTGGCTTCTTGGTATGCAAATGTGCTTCCTTCTCCTAACCAAATATTGTCTAAATAAAATACAGACGCTGTACTTGTTTGTTCAAAACGTATGACTGCATACTCAGCCAATTCTTCTTTTAAATTTGAAGTTGTTTTATAAACATAAAAAGAAGCCGAAATAGTATAGCCACTAACCGCAATTGTAGCTCCATTAAGTGCTATTGAAGGAGTGCTATCAACTACAAACGACGTTTCTGACTTTAATGAAGTCACCTTGGTAGTGCCGTTTAAAGAGCCAGTACCGGAAGTAACAGTTACAGTACTTCCTTCTTTAATTGCGTATACGTTTTGTGTAGTTGTTTCAAAAGTAGTACCAGAGCTAGTTACTCCAGTAAATGTCAGTCCTTCACTGTAAGGTATAGTTATGCTGGTTGAAGTATTTGCAGAGATAGTAAATAGACCAAAAAAAGGCAACAAAGAGTCTTCAATGTAAATCTTGTCTCCAGAAACAAATCCGTGTCCAGTAGGTAATGTAATAGTAGTGCTACTACTAGTTATAGTATATCCCGTAGCAGTAATTGCTTTTCCAGGGCTAGTAACAGTATCTGAATATTTTGTCCAAGTAGTTCCAGGGTTTCTAGAAGTTAATGTATCAGTTTTTATTGATACACCATACCTATTAAACCATTCTATTTTAGGTGTAATAGCTAAAGTAGTTGCTGAATAAGCCGAATCTTTTAATGCATAAAATCCAAAAGTGTATTGAGTATTCGGTTTAACAGGAATGCCGTTTTGTATCGCTTCTTTTACTGTCGTCACAGTAGAAGAGGATCCAAGTTTTACTATAGCTGGACCTCCAGTTGTAGTAGTAACTTTTAATCTATATGGAGATTTTAATGACTCTGCTTCATCAGGTACAGTTAGGGAAGGGGTATCAGTAAGAGTATCAATTGTAATCGTCGTATATGATCCTACCTTATTCCAACCACCAGCTTCACCTAAGTGAAATGCACTATCCTGGCTTCTTAAAAGAAGGTTATTAGAGTAAGAAACATTAGCATTAAATCCAGTGAATGTCTCAATAAAAGTAGTAAGACCTAATTTAGTTCCTTTTATAGAAAGAAGATACGGTGCTTTACTTACTAGATTTTTTAGATAAAAAGAAGGATTAGTTGATGTAATTCGTATTCCCAGATCTTTTAATCTAGATAGAGTTAGTTCAGTAGCTAACTTTTTAGCAGGTACATATTTTGTAGATAGATCCGCATAAGTCAGTATCTCATCATAAGTAAATGAAAATGCCTTTAAAAACTTAGAAAAATCTGATGTTTCATCTACAGAATCATATGGGCTGCCACTTGCGGACGTATACATCCTCGGCAATAAGTCCATCATTTTTAGATGGCTTGATTTAATTTTTTGAGTCTTATTAAGATAGACACCATGATCTTTAGGCAAAAGAACATGTGTTTGACCCGCATTTATCCATTTATCTTCTGTATAGGTTGATCCTACATAAATGGGAAGCAGTAGCCATACTGTATAGTATACGTATTGACCAGAAACTAAAGGAACTGAACTTAAAGATGAAGTTACTCCATCGTCAAAAGAAGTTAACAAGTCAGTAACAGTTACACCATTTATATACTCAAAAAGTATTTCTCCATCTTCCTGTGTTTCAGAATAAGAGTATTGGTTTCTAATTAAGCGAAATACTTTAAATGTTGGTGGATTCGGTAACTGCCAGCTAACATTTACCTTATCATAATCATATGCAAAAGATGTAATAGGAGCTACTGAGTTTATTACTAAAGATAGGTTAGCCATTTTTATGCAGTTCCTCCATCAATAAAATTTCCATTACTATTTCCCTTACCAAATAATCCAATCCAAACCGGATAGGAAGGATCTCCACCTTCAAACATTGCCCATACAGCCTGGTTTACTTCAGGCACATACCGTTTAATCCCTGCTGATTCTTTTTCCCATGCCCAATCAGAAATTTGATCGTGTAAAATTTGTGGGATCTTTAGTTTTAGTCTTCGTTGATTTAAGGGGTCCTTATTATCTACAACAATTCCTCTGTATATGCCATAGAATCGTCTATTTCCATAAGAATCATGAATCATAATATCAAGACGCTCTAAATATTGATAGGTTGTATGTTTTCTTATCTCCATTAGGTCCAGTAACTACAACGGGGATAGAGTTAGCTCCAACTTTAATAAAACCAGACGCGTATGTAACAGATGTTCCACTAGAAACAATAGAGCCACCAACAGTAATCGTATTTCCAGTACTTGTAGGAGTAATCTTTAACCCATTTGCACCAGAAACCGTATATGAATAACTAAACCTATTAGCTAAGTTATAGCCACCATCAGGAGTTTTTTCAGTTCCTGCAGGGTATTCAAGCTTAAGATCAGTTAACACACTTTGTACAGTAGTAGCATCGACAGTATCTAATACAAATATTTCTCCAACTAATCCAGTTACTGAAAGTACAGGGGGAGTTGCAACGGTACTATTTCTATTTATATTAGTAACAGTAGCAGTAGATACGCCAGGTATAGAAATAATTTCTTTTAAAATTTGTTCAGCTGTAATTGTGCCTTGAATTCGCATATTTTGATACGAAAATACATCAAATAAACGAGCTTTAATTGTAGCCGTAACATCATCTGAAGAAAAACCAGGAACTAAATTATAAGTGTAGCTAATGTATATCTGACTATAATACGCAGGAGCTGTTGTAACAGTCACTCCAATTTGGGAATAAGGCTCTAATGTAGTAGACACGTTGTCTAATAAATTTAACATTTCCGTTGTAGTAGCAGTTTTATTTGTATTCCAACCAGGATATTTATCAGTAGCATTTAGTACGCCCCAAGGAGTAGCAGTATAGCCGCGTTTAGGAGCTACGTATAGAGTTACTGTAGATAGATTATTTGAGTAAGCTTTTACTTTACCTAAGTTATTTGCTAGTAAAGCAAGATTTTCGTAATCTTTTAAAGTTACTGCACGACTAACAGTTCCTGCGGCAGATTCAGCGCCTCTTCTAATAGAGCTATTTGATTCAGGATTGGCTCCTCCTACTCCAGAAGTGTCATTAGTGACAGTGATTACAGAAGTATAGTCGTTTAAAGAATTAGCACCTGGAACATAAGAAAGTGAACTAATTGATTTTAAAATGGTGTTAGGCAAGATATTTCCATATACACCATCACCTAAAACGTAAGAGACAAAAACAAATGAAGATGACGAAGGAATTACCCCAGAGACTCCATCTCCAAATGTAATATTTAAAAAATCATTATCATCAAGAGCTGCAGTAAATACTCTATCTGATCTACCATACAGTGTAAAATCTTTAACACGAGTCCATTCAACATACGCATTGTTATCATAAATAAACACACGTAAGGTAGTGTCTATAACATTACCATCATTTAGTGCGTAAACCTGATTAGGATTACCAGTACATTTAGATAGTTGTTTACCCCAAATTCCTGTTCCAGCACCAAGTTCTATACCATCTACAGCCGTAGCTAAAGGGTAACCTTGTGTAGCAGTTGTACTAATAGTACTTGAATCTATACTGGTATTAGCAGGAACAGTCACGGAATTATCAGTGATAAATTTTATTCTTTTTACTTCATTATTAGCTACAATATCAGCAAACACCACAGTTCCAGCAGGAAGAGTTTTTCCAGTTGCCCCAGAGTTTCCAAATTTTAAATTTAAAGTTGCAGCTCTATATCCATCAACTGTGTACCCTGTTGCACGTGCGTAGTCAATTAGGGAAGATCTTTGTGTTGCAGTTGACACCATAGATTCATTTGCAACCCTATCAATATAGTAGTTTGCAATATCGCCCATATATGCAAATGCTTCTACAAGAGCAACACCAAAATCAGCAGGGTCAGTACCTAACCAAGTTGGAACATTCTTTTTTATTCTACTAATTATATCGTTTCTTAAAGAATAATAATCTCTACTTGTATAGTCTATAGAAACAGGTATATTATTTGGATCAGTTGTCATCGTATCTCCTGAGAGCTAAGTTTGTCTCCATTAAGTCCAATTATTCCGATAATAGCAGACGTTTCTTCTCTATTAGGAAGCTCATAAAAAATTTCAATATTAATTTCGCCAGTATTACTAACTGTCGAAACAGTGGCGTTTGTAAAGTACAACATAGGTAACCAAACATTAAATGCCTGAGCAACAAACTCATTGACATTTTTCCGAATAAACACCTCATTATTCCAAACAACTTCATTTAATCTGCATCCAAATCTAGGACGCATGACTCTTTGGGTAATAAGAGTGCCTATTACTGCTCTAACTTTTGCAGCATAAATAGCACGAGAATCTGTAATTGATGCAACAGATCCAGAAGAATCGATTTTAAATGGAAAAGCGATAGTCGATTCTTTAAAAGACATAGGTTCAGCCATAGTTATCTTCTTTTTATAGTAGAAATCCAACGAGCAGGTGTTCTAATATATCCTTGTCCAGCTTTGTTTACAGTAAGTCCAGTTTGTTGTAATGTTGTTGTATCTTGACGTAGTAGCATCGAATCCGTAGATGCTATATGTCCTTCATTTATGATACCAACAACATCAGGCGTTGCCTGTCTAAAAGAGGTTTTATCATTTTCACCAGTACCATCAGTAACTAGTGACATCTCTATAGAATAGGCACTACTCATAGAAAATAAGTGGGTTACAGATTTCACAACCCAATAACCATCTGTTAAGTCTCCCGTATTGTGAATATAAACAACAGAATATGGTCTTATTCTAGGATCGCCTTTTGTACGTGCAGTGGCAGGTAAATTAAATCTTGCCATTTCAGCAGACCCTTTAGCCACTGTTTCAGCTCCCATATCATTATGTACTACTTGATCAGACCTATATTCAGAAAATAAAACATCACTAACTGAGCTTCTAAGAGAAGTTCCTGAATATTTAGGATTTCCTGTAAAGTATGATTCAGCTCCAGATACTGGGTCTATTCCAGCAACTAATTTTAAATTACGACCATGTTGAGTATTCTCAATAAATTCACCATTCATAGGTTGAAAGTATTCTAAAGAGTTTCCTCTAGCATAACTATCTCCTGTAAGATTTTTTGTACTCCAACTTAATATGGGTGCCTCAGAAACAGTTTGTTCAATTAACTTATCAAAAGGTCTAAATATTAAATTAGTACCGTCTACATAAGCTCCATATCCAATTTTTCTACCATATTCCATTATCCATTCCCAATAGGAATGTCCAGAAACTACAAGTTGAGAAAACGTTTTATTATGAGTTTCACCTATAAAGTTTAAGCCATTTTCATTTGCTATTTGCTTAACTACACTAGTTACAGTAGTGTTTGAAAACACTCTTACATTTCCGCCTTTTAAAACAAAAGAAGAACCGATACAAAATACCTCCATTGTTTTTAATTTTTGACTAGCAGATACTTTTTTTACAAAAGAAACGTACCCATACCAACTTTTTTTCCTACCATCCTGTTCCCATGAAAATTTGATAGGAATTCCTGTTTTTAAGTTGTTAAACCATAGAGGTCTACTTGTAAAAAATTTCATGATAAGAATATCATGATGGTTTTGCTTTTGAATTAATTCTATATACACAGGGGTTTTTTGCAACGAAGGCAACGTAGGAAATTCTACTTTAAAAGTAGTATTTTTTAAAAGCTTACCTCTTACAGATCTAGCCATTAGGAATCCTTATAACAGTTCCAGGTGCAATTGAAAATGGATTTGAAATTTCAGGATTTATGTCCATAATTCTCCACCACAATTCTGCTGATCCATAAAATTGGTAAGCAATCAAATCTATTCTATCTTCTGAAGTCCATATATAAGTAGAAAACTTTTGCCCTCCAGTAGGAAAAACTCTATTAACCATAATACAGTTTGTTCCTGATCTTGAATCATTTGCGTACATAATATCGCCAGTAGAATACCTGCTATCTGTAAATATCATTTTATTCAGTTCCTTCAGGTGCTACATAATCTACAAGTGTAGTATCTGACATAGTTGCATCAACAACCCTTTGAGCCGATATTTTAACTATAGTAAATATAGGTACCATACGCTCGTCAAATAAAGTATGTTGTACTGTTAGACTGTTTACCAAGACTAAATAGCGTAATTGGTTACCCAAGTGTAGTTCTGCAGGTCGTCCTGCAATTAATCCCATATCAGCAGTTTTACCATCCATTGAAGTAGCTCTTCCTAAATATGAGTTAATTGTGACACCACCGATACATCTAAGAAGGTACTCTATATCATACATAGTACCCTTTTTAAAAATATCTTTTTGCTCATTAATATCTGGTTGTCTTGGGTAATACAATGACTGGGTTTTATACTTATCTGCAAGTATACCTGTAGTTTTATCATAGTATTTCATATCAAACATTCTATTTAATAAGATTTCAAATGCAATAGTTGCTTGCGTTTGATACCCAGCTGGAATGAACTCACTTTGACCACTTGCAATATAGTTTGCGTCTACGTTTGCAAATGTACCATATTCCATAAGCATAACAGCCGGATTGTAATGAAATTGAAACGCATAGTTTCCTGCACCATACAATTTAACGTTTGCTACTTTACCATTTTTGGGATTATTTCCTTGAATTGAAGTAACAAAATCTGTACTAAAATCTTCCGTTCCACCAGTTTGTGATGGGTCAGCATAGATCAATGATGCAGGCTGAATCATGCCTTTATTTTGTTGTCCATTTAACCATAATTGACTAGCATTAGTTACTGCAGATGGACTATTAGAATTGCCCACAGCGGTAAACTCTTCCAAGAATCCAACTTTGCTACTTAAATACGCCTCTGAAGTTAATCCTACATTGTAGGTCAATCCTAAAAATGCGTTTAAAGTCAATACGCCATTATCATCAGTTAGTTTAATGCTAGGACCTTTATCTACAATTGCTTGTTGTCTCTTTATATACTGTGTAAGGTTGTAGTATTGTCTTCTATACTCAATTAACTGCATAATGGCGTCAAATATTTCGCCACTTGCTCTAAGCCCAGTTAATTCAAAATGTGTAGTATTTCCAGTTGCTCTATTAAATGGTTTTTGATGCCCATCATTTTTTGGAAAATTTGGGTTATATCCTCTTAAATTTATACCATATTCTGTCTTATATTTAAGAATTTTAATTCTATAACTCCATCCCTCTCCATTTAAACCAGAATAGTTTAAATAATTTGTTGCCTCTGTAGTTGATACTGCAAAAGTGTAGTCAACAGGCAGATTTAGCTTACTCTCATCATACGCCCAAGCATCAGCAGTCCAATCTTTTAACACTAGATCCCATCTTGCATCCGGATTAGCTGGAAATAATGAATCTTTTGCATTATTTATTTTCTTAATAAGAGGATTCATTTTTGTTATTAAACTAGCTTGAATGCTCTTACTTTTTGTAATATTATTTTGAGCATCAGAAACTTGTTGATCAGTAATATTGCTGTTATCATCTGGAGTTGTCATTATGCACCACCCATACTTGAGATTAGACTATCTTCTTCAAGATATTTTTTTACAGTTTCAGCAAATTTTCTAGCCTCTAATTCACTCGCTTTTTGTATAGACAAGTTTATAGTCACATTTGGTTTTTCTAAAGATCCGGAAACAGTACCTCTTCCACTATAAGCTAAACCATACTTAGAACCTGCAGCGTTTATACGTGAAGAAGACACACCCCTACTAGAATACGTTCCACCAGAAAGAGGATCAATACCAATAGTAGAAGTAGATCCACCTCCACTTCCTAAATACTCTAACTTACCAGTTCCAGATAGATTTCCTTTAGACACAGAAAATTGAGAATCTGGTTGTTGCCCAATTGGAAGAGGTATTGCAGTCCTCCCAGTTGTATCTGCACCAGTAGATGAAGATGCACCACTTCCAGAGGTACTGGCTTTGGTAGGCGTTCCAGTTGCTTCTCCAACAATATAATCATGAGGGTTTACACGCTCACCATTTCTCCATACTTCAAAGTGTAAGTGTGGACCATCACAGTTAGTTCCTGTCTGTCCACTGTACGCAATTAAATCCCCCTGTTTTACTGACGTACCGTCTGGAACAGTAAATGAACTTAAGTGAGCATACCCAGTAGAATAGGTTCTATCTTGACCATTACCTGTATACCAAAGTCTAATATAACGACCAACTTCAGAGCTTAATCTATCTGAAATATGCACTATACCGTCATGGGCTGCTACAACAGGGGTTCCTTCAGGAACAGACCAGTCAAGTGCTTTGTGAACTCCACCATTCCACCGTTTTCCTTTAATACCATAATCAGCAATAATTGAACCACCTTTAACTGGCTTTATAACAGTAAACCTAGCTCCATACGATTGTTTTTTAGCATTCGTGGAAGTTCCACCAGGAGAGATAGTTCCTCTAGGAGCTGCTGCTGGTGCGCCACTATTAGCACCAGGATCTCCAGCTGTAGTAGGAGTGTCTCCACCACCTTTAGAGTACGACCCCCCAACACCACTAATACTTGCCATTGAACCTGATGCAAATGCAGTGCCCATAGTTTGGTTACCGCCATTAAATCCAGGAATTCTAAAAAAGTTTAATATAGAGTTAGCTACAGGTCCAACAATAGGAATGCTATTTAGGATATCACTACCTACCTTATTTAAATCACTGATTCCTTGTATAGAACCAGCACCTGCTCTATGACCAAGAAAAGTAGACAGTCCGGACTTTAAGTTACCAAATTGAGCAGCTAAATCACCCGCTGCATCATTAAGCTTTACTAGTCCATCTACAGCAGTATCAATTCCTTCTTTATATTTGCCCTCAGCTTTGCCCATTTGTTTGGTATCAGAAGCGCTTAGCTTATACTGAGCTAGCATAGGATTATCCTTTGATAGCCGATCCAGTTCTTTTGAGTCTTCCCAGTTTATTGCTTTACCAGTCTCTGCTTGATGTATTAAATCTTGAATAACCATTTGCTGCTGAGTTTCATCAAGACCATATTCAGATAGACTTGCACCTAACCATCCAGAATGTAAATCTCTTAAAACAGCTTCTTTAGAACTAGGTCGTTTTCCACCTGTAATTCTATTTTCAAATTGACGAAGAATTTGAGTAGTAGATAACATCTGTCCACTTCTTGGATCAGAGGTCATTATGCCCATTCTCATTAACTGACCAGACATGGGTCCACTAGTTAAATTAGCTACAGATTGGGCAGCAGTAGCGTTATCAATATTCATGTATTTTGCTAGGTTGCTAGTAGTTCTAACATTTTGCATGTATATACTATTAGGATTAGCACTATATGAAATACCGCTACTTGCAAGAATATTAGCTACAGTCATATCGCTACCAGGAGAGGTAAGCCCATTTCCCATCATAGAAAGAGTACTTCTTTCTATTGCACTACGCATTTGGGAATTGCCATTCATGATCGCAGCATTATACCCCATAGACATGCGATTCATTGTTGCGTTTACATCAGGCATTGCCATAAATTGTGATTTAGACATTCTCGCTGCTGCTGATGCCATACCCCCAATAACAGGAATTCCTCCAATAGGATTCATTCCTCCTTTTATGCTATCTAGTGCACTGTAAAAGTTTGCATCTTCAGTACCTAAATTAAATCCGCCAGTTCTACCAGTATTTCCAGAACCATTGGCACCGCCAAATCCACCAAGTCCTGCAGAAGATTTTCCAATTCGTTTTAAAACGCTCTCAATTTGTTTAAAAGAATTTAAGAGCTTATCTGCTTTAGAACTTGCTTTATCTAGATTTTGGGAAAGATCTGGTTCACTCATTCTTTACCAACTTTCCTGATTCTCTTGCAATCTCAAGCCAATTAAGTCGTTCTCTAGGTGATAAAGACCTAACTTCATTTAATGTCCATCCTTGATACGCTTCTACTAGTAACTTCCACTGCTTCATTACTGTAGAATAATCAAACGTTTTTTTAATATCGAAAGATAGTTCCGAGTGTTACCGGAACTACCACCTTTCCGCCACAGTCTGGGCAGTCAATTCTAAGATCGTCAAATTGTGGACCAGGATTACGTTCTGCAATGCTATCAACAATAGTTGTTCTATCAGCTATGCCAATAGCTTTTATTTGTAGTTTACTGATAATAGGTTGATCGTCTATTTCTAAAACACAATGCTCTAATAAAGAAGTCTTTAATTCAGCATCTGTTTTATTAGGATCCGCTCCCATTTCTTTTTGAGCTAAACCATTAGGAAGAGTAACTAAGTATTTAGACTTTTTACCATATACTTCAAATGTCCTATCAGTTGCATGATTTACAAGTGTCTTGACTTTTATATCATTATTCAAATCAAGAGCAACAGTTTTGTATTCTTTACAACCAGTACAATAAGAATCAATATTAGAAGTTAGTCCAAAAGTTGCTTTATAGACAGCAAGCACTAACGCTTCTCTATCTCCAATAAGTAGTTTATCTAGCATTTCTTCACTAGCTGGAACACCACCAATACTTACAACTCCTCTACTAAGAATTACAGACCATAAACGAACAAGAGTGTCGACTTTTGACATAGCCTCTTCGTCCATTCCATTTAGCTCTCTAACTTCAGCAACAGTGTGGAGTTTTCCATCTGGTCCAATATAACCAGATGGAAGAACCACACTATTATCAAATGGAGGAATTATACTTGCCGGTGCAATAGGAACTTCTTGTTCAGCTAATGCTTGATTAACTAATGAGTTAGCTAAATCTGGATTTTCTCCAGCGTTAATTTGTTGTGTAGTAGTCACGAATTATACTCCTATAATACTATATTAAAATGTAGGTGCTGTACTAGAAAAATTTTCTGCCCAGTGGACATCGAATCCTTCATGAACCAAGCTGATTTGTTCTACTAAAATAGCGTTATCACCCGCATTTAGATCTGAATACGCTACGCTAGTTGCCCATGCGTTATAAACAAGGAATCGCATTGCTACGTGATCCTTGTAGTTTGCACCAGTAAGTTGGGTATTTGCACCACCAGATCCAGCAATAGGGTGAGATAGCACAGCGATCTCAATATCACAACGGAAATTGGTTAATTGGTTGTCTCTTCCAGATCCACCCTGAATAGTAGCAAACAACTGTCTCATCCATTCCCAGTGCTGCTTAGTTCCCATAACCACACCACGCTGTAAAGTAAGTGGGCTAAAAGAGCTTTGACCAGGAATCTGATGAACAGTGGTATTATATCCACCTTCACGGTAGGGGATGCTGTCAGTGGTCACTGATAAACCTGATACTGAAGTAAATCCTACAGTAACATTTTTAGGTGTAGTTAGCCACTTAGCATCATTTGGTGCTAAAGGTTTAAAGGTAACTAAAAACCTAAAGTTTCTTATCGGGTCAGTTTCTAATGTTGACCTATTATTTATAATTGTTGGCAATTTAACTCCTTGATTAGATGGTAGTCATTTGACTGAGGGTAATTACAACGAATTCAGCAGGGCGTTCTAAAGCCACACCAACTTCAATGTTGACGATACCCGCAGCAATGCTAGTAGCGTCGTTAATTTCTTCGTCACATTTGACGTAGAAAGATTGCTCAATTGTAAGTCCACGAAGTCCACCTTGGTTACGATATTCATTTAAGAATGCCGTAATAGATGTTCTTAGACGTGACCACAATTCTTCACTATTGTTCTCGAATAATGCAAACTGAGTAATTACTTCTAATTGGCGCTTTATATAAAACAGTGAACGACGAGTACTTATATACTTGGTAATTGAACTAGCGTTCTTTAGAGTACGAGCACCCATAACTACAATTCCAGCACCAGGCAAATTACGAATTGCATTTACAGGATTAGTTGCTGCATTTAAACTGTCTAGATCTGCTGAAGTAAATGCAGTTTCAAGAGCAACTGCACTAGCCAATTTAGCATTAATTCCAGCAGCCGATTTAAATGGACCAGAAGCCCTATCTGTAGCAAGAATTAATCCAGCAACGGCACTTGAAGGTGCAGCTAATCTAACAGCATTTGAACTTTGAGCCTTATTGTCTGTAATATAGATATTAGGATAAAATATAGCTCCATAAGAAGATGCTGTTAGTCCGTTACTCCAAGTAACTGCATCAGCAACAGTTTTTCCCGAAGGCGTGTCTAAAATAATAAATGCTTTACCATTAGTTTCTGCCCAAGATGTAGCGGCATTTTGCACTGTTGTAGCAATTCCAGATGTAACTTGGTTAACTAACTCTGGAAAAAATAGCACTAAAGGACGTTCTAATACATCAAACTCTTTTAGTACAGAACTATTAGTTCCAATATAGTCAGTAGCACCAGCAGCAGCCCCATCTAAACCACCAGCAAACACCAATGGGTTGACATCTGCAGGTCGAACGTTAGTGTAGTAAGGAGTTCCAGAAGTCTCATCAACTGAAATGTATGAAGACTGAAGTGCTAAAATAGTTCCTATGTAATCACTTGATAACTTGTTATTAAACACGACATTGTTGTATGTTTCTAGAACAAGATCGTTGCTAAAGTTATCGGGGCTTTCTGGGTCGTTAGTTTCTTTACCAACTACTAGGTTCCAGTAATCACCGTATACAGTAAGAGTAGCACCACTAACTGTTGAAGGGCTTCCAGTAAGAGAGGTGTTTACTGTAATTGTTGTGGTGTTGGCTGTTGCAATAGGCAGTTCAACTACGTTAGTAAATCCGGCAGCATTTGTCAAAGTGACAAATTGACCAGGAATCAAAGCGTTGTTTGTATTTTCTACGGCAATAGTGACTACGTTAGATGCATAGCTTACGTTTCCAGTTGTTTTAGTTGCGAATACAACTGGAGTTAATTGAACACGGTACAAGTTAGCTTCAGAGCCCTTAGCCTTAGCAACAAATTTAGTAGTGTATCCAGCACCAAATGTTAGAGTGCCGCTTACAGAACCAGTAGATGCCTGAGACAAAGTTACAGAGGTACCTGTTACCGAAGCAATGTAAGTTGACGCTGGGATGTTTGTTCCTGAAATTGACATTCCTACAGTTACCTGAGATGAAGACGCACTTAGTGTAAGTGCAGTGCTAGCCCCAGAAGTAGTTCCAGTCAAACCAAGGTTGTTTAGGTTAAGAGCAGATCTAGACTGACCTGCAACTTTTACAGATGCAGCAGCAGCTCCGTTTGTAACTCTGCGAACATATAGCTCATTTCCACCATTCTGGAAGAACTGGTTTACACCATATGTGGCTGGATATAGCGAGCTCATGTCACCATATGTGGTTGCAAAATCGTACCAAGATGTTACTCTAGTTACAGTTTCTGGACCTTTTTGAAAGTAACCGATACATGCACCGGCAGCGTTAGCCGTTCCAACACTGGTTACAGGTGTTGGTAGATCACGTTCACTAATGTAAACGCCAGGACGTGAATACGTCATAATTATCTCCTATAAATTAGTTATTCTATATATTGTTGTTGGGAGGCAGAATGATGCTCGAACCAAAAGATATATAATCAGGATTATCTGATCTACCAATAGTTGAATTTGGTCCATGAATGTCGACTTGTTGTACTTTATATAGTTCAGCGTAAGTTTCTTGTGCAATTTCACTAGAAACTCTTACGGTTATTGCATTTACGAACAAACGTTTTGCCTGCTCGGTTACGTCTCTTTTAGAAACGTTAATGACGTCTAGACGTCTCAGAGTATTAGTATTAGTTGTAGTATCTCCTACAGTTTTACTTTTTTCTGTGATTTCTAGCCAGCCAAATCTAAAGGGTAATTTAGTAAATAAAATTTGTGACATAAGCTCACGATCATGTCTTGGATGACGAGCATATGTAGTTATTTGATAATCAATACTTACTGGAATAGGTTTAGGAATAATTCGAGTATGAAGGTCTGAATCAAATGTAACTGTTTGACCTAAATCATTTACAAATGTATCTGGATAAGTCATGTAATCAATAGTAGTTAAACCACGCATTTCCCTATCAACTTCTCTAACTACATCAATCATGTCAATTGTAATATAAGGATAATTTTGTGTTCTAATTTCTTGATCAGGTTGACCAAACCAAACTCCCACTTGTCTAGGAGTATCATCACCATCAGCTTTTTGATCAGTAACTGTAATTCCTTGCAATAATTGTCGTAAAGCCTTATCTTCAGAAAGTAAAAACGTCATAGTTTTCCTTTCGTTAATTTAGACAAATGATTTAAAAAAGCTTTTTCCATATGCTCAGGTCTATTATTAAATTTACGAATAACAGCACTTGGAGGAGTACTTTGAGTACCATATTCTAAATCATAAACCTTGGCTTTATATCTTGCTGGAACATGTACTTTAAACTCACTTCCAGTATGCACTACAAATAGCTTATTTGCTATTTTAGGATCCCATCCATGGTCTATTGCACTTTGACGCAGGGTATAGGTCATCGATCGAGCAGTTTGAGCTGCAGCTTGTGGAAAAGCTTTTAGAACGTGCTTCACTTCTTTTTCTTGCCAATCGATTCGGGTCTAGCAAACTCTGCGTTTATATAACCTGCGATCATTTGAGCCATTAAGGCTTCTTGTCGGTTATTTGGTCGGTAAGCAATGGCACCACGATTAAATCTTAATCGCTCATCGAATAGATAGTAGTCATTGACTCTATTCCACCATGGCTTGACTTCTCTAGCAGACATTTGCAAAATCCCCAATCGAGGCGCAGGTTCTATAGCAATATAGATAGCAGCCCGCATGGACTACTACACATTTAGGA
>Ga0214923_10004559_pt1 | contig 16650 bp, 7 predicted proteins | sample LL1510_MetaG_FD_177993 | JGI IMG/M metagenome (GOLD analysis project Ga0214923, IMG submission 177993) | Freshwater microbial communities from Lake Lanier, Atlanta, Georgia, United States - LL-1510 | ecosystem: Environmental > Aquatic > Freshwater > Lake | place: USA: Georgia | collected 2015-10-15
GGGATCTTTAGATGATTTAATATTTAAATTAGGTTTATGTGGACAACCACTATCAAATCCTCAACCTAGCCCCCAACCTAGCCCCCAACCTAGTCCTCAACCTAGTCCTCAACCTAGTCCCCCTTCACAATTAAATTCTAAATTTAATTCTTTATCTAATTTAGAAATAAATAAATATATAAAAGAAAATTATAAAAATATATCTAATAATAATAGTTGTAATATAAGTGATAAAGGAGGTTTTAAAATTATGCCTGATTTAAGAAAAGGACCTGTTATAAAATCACAAATATATTTTGGATATCAACCAGATTTAAGTACTAATAATACATTATGTAATTGTGATGATGGTCTTGTTATGCAAGAATATATGAATGGAAAAGGAATTCTTAAAAAATGTGTTTATTGTCAAGAAACTTTAAGTCAACAATTGTGTTAAATAATTGTGTTAAAATTGTGTTAAAAATTGTGTTAAAATTGTGTTAAATAATTATTAATTATAGTTTTAATTAATAATGTAAATTATAAATCTTTATTTTTTGGAAATAAATTAGATATATTATTAAAATCTAATTCTTTAATTTTTATTAAAGAAAATGTGCTTATTACATATTCATAACTTATAATAAAAAAATTATAATAACCCACAATTTGAATTATATTAGAATTTTTTGTTTCTTTAATAAAAGTAGTCCAACTCATATTATAATATTGTTTAAAACTTCTAGCTAATTCCCATAAACATTGATATGCTATTATATCATTTTTAATATAAGCAAGTGGTTTATCATCTTTTAAAATTATATACAAATCACTATTATCAATAAAATTAAGTTGATATATATTTTCACTATCACAACTATTATAATTATTATTATTCATATTATTAATATCACTATTATCACTATTATTATCACTATTATTATCAGTACTACTATCGCTATTATCGCTATCAAAATCTAATTTATCAAAATCTATATTAGATAGATTTTTAGTAATTGAAATATTATCATTTTTCATTAATATAATTTATTAATAATATTTAAATTTTTAAGTTATAATATATTATAACTTAATAATTTTTAAATATTATTAATAAATTATTAAAAATTATTAAAAATTATTAAAAATTATTAAATATTATTAAATAAATATATTATCAATAGATACATCAGAATCTAATTTAACAATATATGGTTGTGGATTAGGAAGATCATTTGAAGATGTATAAGTAATACCTAATTGTTTTGGTATTTCATTTGTATCAAAAGGATTTAAATATAGATTTAATTGTTGAGAAACAGGTGAATTTCTTTTAAAACCAATAGTTTGTGTATTACAAATAGAATTTTTAGGTAAAATTGCATATTGATTAATTGCATAAGGTAAAGGTTTATTATCAAAACCAAAATTATCAAGTTTTACGCCCCAATTAGCACGTTCTTCTATTACAAATATTGAATTATTTAATACTATAAAATTAGATCTTCCACCTGGGGTATTTAAATTAACACGTTTAATTTGTTTTGTATTAAAATTATAAAATGTCGCCAACCCATCTAATTGAATTACAACTCCAATAGTATTATTATTTGTATCAATAAAACTGTAAGAACCTCCATATGTTAAATGATTTAAATTTTTTTGAACAGGTATAAATGTAATAAATTGATTTCTAGTTGGTATTGTATTATTATTAGAAATAAAAGATTCAATGGCATCAATATCAAATATTTGCATTAAATTAGTTCCTCTAGAAAAGGATACTATATTATCATGATTATCAACATAATAAAGAGAAGGAGTTACTTCAGCAAAATTTTTACAATTTAACATAATAGAATTTACTCCATTACCAAATTTATCTTTATTAGAAAAAGCAAATGAATAATTAACACAACCTATATTATTGGCTGCTGCAAATGCACTACCTAATAAATAATCAGTTTTATATATTTTAAAATTAATATTTTTATAATCATTATCATTGTCAGAAATATTTATAACAGTATTAAAATTATATCTTAAAAGAAAACCAAATTTATTAACACAATAATATGTATTTTTATCATATTTATATAATGGTCCAAGACAATCGCTATTATAAGCTGATGGGTATGAATTAAATTCATATAATAATGAATTTAAATTAGTAGCAAATTTATTATAAAATAAATATGGTGGTTGAGATGAATAATTTGTAAAATTACCATATTTTTCCAGATATTGCATATCTTCTGTCCAACCACCATCCGAACAAAAAGGAGTTTCACATCTACCAATTAAATTACCTGTTGATACATCAACTACCATACTAGTTGATGTCATTTGTCTTAATGCATAGGGTGGTAATAATTTATGCATATTGTTACATATATATATTTGAGAATCTTCAATTATTTTTAATACAATTTTTAAAGCTGTATTATTTGAAGTTGAAATATAATAATCTGCTAATTTTAATAAAGAAACAAAATCTCTATTTTGTTGCATTATATTTATAGAATAATCAGGAGGAGTTAAATCTAAAAATCCCCATTTAGATCCTAATCCTACAGTTCCATTAACAGTATCACTATAAACAAACCAATTTTTTGGACTTGTTCGTGTTTTTACATTATTTACATTTAATTGTATATGCAATGGCATAACAAAACCATTACCCACAGGAACTATAACTGCATTATCAACAAAATCAAATTTATTAGACCAAATACTTCCACCAAAAGTATTTAATCTATCAGCTTCCATAGAATCTAAAACATAAGTTCCAGCTAAATTTGGAGATAAAAATTTTCTTACAAGTTGTCCAATTAATAATTGTGAAGATATAAATCCAGTTACGGTATTTGTATTAGAAGGAACGCCAATAAAACCAGGAGTTGTAGATGGTAATAAATTTGTACCTTGAGTAATTAAAATAGGAATATTTACACCTTGAGAAGAAAAATCATTTAATGCTAAAATTGGGTCGTTGTTATTCATTTGCATAAATTTACAATCAACAAAAATTCTAGATATAGATTTAAAAGTTAATCCACTACCAATCTTTGTTGGCAAATGTGTATCTAAATTAATTGTATATATAGTATATGTACCACTTAAATAATTTCCATCAGAAGCGATATCTTTTATTATAATTAAGTTACCTATAAACATAGAATAACCATAATTACCTGTTAAAGGATTAATATTTAACCAATTTGGTACTTGACCAATATTATCTGGACCCCAACCATTTTGTTCTATCCAATAAATACTTTTATTTCTTGTAAATACATTTGGGTCATTATAAACTGGAAATTTATTATACCATCTATTAAGATAATGACTCCAGCTAGTAATAATATTTAATGATGATAAATAAAAATTTGCCGGTACAGAATACGACTTATTATTTTGATCAACTAAATTAAAAGCATTCCAAGCAACTAAATACTGATAATCACCATGATAAGCATCAGTTGATGAATCTTTATCGCTTAAATTTACTAATTTATATCCATAATCAACAGGAACAAACATTTCAATTGGATTTAATATATTTGTTAAATTACCACTATCATCTAATTGACGTGTAAAATAAGAAGTTGTTAATATATCAGCTGTTGAATTATCATATATAACTTGAGTCAACGGAGCAAAAATTCCATCTACACCAATATTAAAAATTCCAGAACCATAGCCACTTCTATCTAAATTAACCAAAGTTGGAGTATTACCATTACTTGTATCAAAATTTATATCATTTCCAATACCTTTAATAGCTAAATTACCTGTAGAAGTCTGCCAAAATCCTTCAACTGCTTGAGAAAAATTACTAGTAGGATATTCTGGATATGTGCCATCTGCATATCTTGTTATAGAACATAAAAACCCACCAGCAGTAACATCATGTACTTCATGTTGAGCGTTTAAAGTATGTATTCCTGTTCTACCAGTAAAAACATATTGAATACCTGCATTACCTCCAAATAAAATATTTATTTTATTATCTTTTTGGTATGATATGTTTGTAGCAGAAGATGTAGAAGCTGTAAAATGACTAAAACCATAGCCTGGAATTACTCTTCCTAAAAATATATCATCTAATAAAGGAATTTGTACAGTATTAACAAGATTACCTGTATTTGAATCTAATTCAATTAAAAATATACTTCCATAGGGTCTAAATCCTTCAATTGGAGTAAAAAATAATCTTCCACCTTGAGGTGTTACTGCAAATGATGGTGTAAATCTCATAGCTGTAGGGGGGGCCCATGGTAAAGATGTATATGGATTCGCGGCAACATAATTTGCTTGGGCTGTATATACTTTTGTATATTGGCCTCCAGTACCATTATTTAATAAAGCATCTTGACTGATAATATCGGACCAATTTGTTGTCCAAATAAATAAATTTGTTTTCAAGTCAAATGCCCAAATAGCATCTGAAAACACAAAATATGCTAAATCGTGAGTACGATTAGGATCAGTAATATTTTCAGATATTTTTGGAAAAAAAACTCCATAAGTTGAAGACGGAGTAGATATTAAATTATCATTTTCATCAAGAAAATTATGTTTTATTATTGGTTTTAAATTTTCTATATTATTAAAATCTAATGGCTGAACTGTGGGATTTACAATAGAATCTAAATTTGTTACTTGGGTTGATAAGTCATCAATTTGTGATATTATATTTGCTATAGTATTATTTACATTTGATTGATTATTTATTTTTGATGAAATTGTATCTACTTCAGATTGTAAATTTGATACACTAGATGATAAAATTGTTATTTGGGTTGGTAAATTTAATGCTTCTACTGCTTGAACAGCTAAACTTGCTTGTTGAGAATTTTGTTGGGATGCAGTTGCAGCAATGGCTGCAAGTTCAGTTGTTTGTCCAAGTGTAATACATGTATTTGTTAAAGGTAATAAATTATCTACAATATTAGTAATTAAAGTATTATTTGTAGTAAGACTATTTTGTATTGAAGGTTCAATATTATTTAAAATATTATTTAAAAGATTTGCATTTGTAGTTAGAAGGGTTGTTAATTGGTTATTAGTATTATCACCGCTCATTTTATTTAAAGCTAATATTTTTTTAAAATACTTTTAAATTATAATTTTTTTAATTATAATTTTTTTAATTATAATTTTTTTTAATTGTAATTTAAAAAAATTGTAAATACTTTTTAATTATAATTTTTTTTAATTATAATTTTTTTTAATTATAATTTTTTTAATTATAATTTTTTTAATTATAATTTTTTTTTAATTATAATTTTTTTTTAATTATAATTTTTTTTTAATTATAATTTTTTTTTAATTATAATTTTTTTTTAATTATAATTTTTTTAAATTATAAATACTTTTTAATTGTAATTTTTTTTAATTGTAAATACTTTTTAATTATAATTAAAAAAATTATAAATATGTTGTTTATCAGGTGTGTGTGATAAATATATTATAATACAATTATAAAAATGAAAAATTAAATATTTATTAAAAGTATAAAAAATAATGAGTTATAAAATTGAAAAAATCCTAAGAACACATTATGTACGCGAAAGTGAATATACCACACATGTTTCATTAGTACAACCTAAAGGGCGTTTTCAATTTAGCCGTGAAGATTTAGAACTTTTTTGGGATGTTTATTGTGATTTGATATTATCAAATGACGCCATAATAGGCATTGCAGAAAAACCTCAACCATATTTACCTGTATTAGTAGATGTTGATATTAAAGTAAAAAATACAGAATTTTCATTATCTGAAAATATGATTCATTTATATACAGAAGAACAATTAATGCAGGTAATTAATATATATCAAAGTGTAATAAAAGAAATAATAAATAATTGTTCTAATGATAATTTAATGTGTTGTATATTAGAAAAATCTATTTATTATGTAACAACAGGAGATAATATAAATCAAAATATATATATAAAAAATGGTTTTCATTTACATTTCCCAAATTTATTTTTAAGTACAGAAGTTCAAGAAACGCATTTAATTCCTAGAGTACTAGAACAAATAAAAAATTTACAAATTTTTAAAAATTTGGGAATTGAAGATTCATCAAAAGTAATAGATCAATCATATTTTAAAACACCATGGTTATTATATGGCAGCCGAAAAGCTGAAAATATGGAACCCTATATATTAACAAAAATTATAGATTATAGTGGTCAAGAAATTACCTTAGAAAAAGCATTTAAATCATATAAAATTTATGACATACATGAAAATGTAATAAATATCAATACAAATATAAAAAAGTATCTTCCTAGAATTTTAAGTATTCTTCCATATGGAAGACCTGTATCAGAATTGAAATTAGGAATATTATTACCTACAAAAGAAAAAATGAAAAAAGAAAATAAAGAAAATAAAATAGAAAAAATTGCAAAAGTTCCCAAAATATCAATAATGGACGCATTAACTATATCAGCAAAATTATTACCCATGTTATCTGATTATAGGGCAAGTGAATATAATGAATGGATTACAATAGGTTGGGTATTATATAATATTGGAGATGGCTGTTCACAGGCATTAGAACAATGGATCGATTTTTCTTCTCGCTGCGAAGACAAATTTGATGAAACTAAATGTACTTTTGAATGGGAAAGAATGTCAAAACGAGATTTAACTTTAGGAACATTACACTATTATGCAAGCATCGATAACCCAGAAGCCTATAAAATTTATAGAAAAGAAAAGGCTGAAAGTTATATTAAAGAATCATTAATAAATGGTTCTCATAATGATATAGCTAAAGTATTATATGTTGAATATAGTAATGAATTTGTGTGTGCATCTATATCTAATCAAATCTGGTATCAATTTAAACATCATAGATGGGAAGAAATAGAAGATGGAATCTTTTTAAGAACTCGTATTTCAGATCAAATTGTGTCTAAATATACAGAAATTAGTAAAGAAATTATGTCAAAATTAGGTGCCGTAGAAGATAAAGCAGAAGAAGCCATGTATAATGTTAGATTAAAACAAGTTCAGAAAATTATAGGTAATCTTAAATCGGCGCCGTTTAAAAATAATGTCATGAAAGAAGCCATGGAAGTATTTTATGATCGAAGATTTAAAGACAAATTAGACAAAGATCCTGAATTAATAGGTTTTAGAAATGGAATATATGAATTAAAAACTCATATATTTAGATCTGGAAGACCCGAAGATTTTATTTCAAAATGTATTCCAATTGATTATGTAGTTTATGATGAAAATGATCAAGAAGTAGAACAAATAAAAAATTTTTTATTACAAGTATTTCCTGATACTTCTGTACGTGATTATTTTTTAGATATATATTCTGATGTATTTGTTGGTGGAAATACTCAAAAGAAAGTGTATTTATGGACAGGAGAAGGTGATAATGGTAAATCTATTACTCAATCTTTTTTTGAAAAAATGTTAGGTGAATTAGCTATAAAATTTAATACTCAATATTTTACAGGTAAAAAATCTTCTACTGGGGCAGCTAATCCTGAATTAGCTAGGGCGGCTCCTCCAGTTAGATATGCTACTATGGAAGAACCAGATGCCGATGAACAATTAAATATTGGCGAATTAAAAAAATTATCAGGGGGTGATAGTTATTGGGCTCGAGATTTATTCGAAAAAGGTAAATCAACAAAAGAAGTATATCCCATGTTTATGCTAACATTTGTATGTTTATGTGGTGATACTAATATATCTTTAAGTTGTGGAATAAGTATATCATTAAAATATTTTTCTAAATTATTATTACCAATTTTAGCTTGGAACAAAGAAACTGATACTTTATTACCAGTTTTACCCACCAAATTTTTAGTTCAAAATAAACAAAAAACTATTACTCTTATTATGAAAGATGGTAGAGAAATTGTTTGTACTCCTACACATAGATTTTTAGATATAAATAATATATGGATTAAAGCCGAAGATATCAAAATTAATGATACTAATCTTAAAATGAGTTTAGATAATCCTAATAGTGATGATATATTTATAGATAGTAATTTTGTAGATAATAATTTCGTATTAGAATCTGATATAAATTATAATTTATTAATATTAAATGACAGATTAAAAGTAGCAGCTTTATTTAGAATTATTGGTTATCTTTATTGTACGTATTCTAATTTACAAGAATATTTTATATTAAATGTAAAATCAAAAATAGATGCTAATAATATTATCAGCGATATTATTTTATTAACTAATAAATATCCAAAATTAACAGAATATAAAAAATCATATCTTAATTTTTATGGTAAAATTAATTTACCATTTGAACTTTGTCTTCTTATAAATAAAATAGCACCCCATATTCATACTGCTTTACCAAAAATAATATTTAATAAAAATTGTCCTTTGTTTATTATTAGAGAATTTATTGCTGGCATGTTTAGTGGTTCAAATTGTTATCTATCCAAATTAAAAAATAATAATTTTTCTGGTATTAAATTATCAATATATAAATATATTAATTATCTTAATAATTCTACTCTTAATCCTAATAATAATAATAATAAATTATCAGAACTTTTATTTAATAGATTTAACATAAAATCATTTATTTCATATTCAAATGATTTATCTTGTACAGAAGAAAATATAACTCAAATTTATTTAGTTATTGATGATAATAATAGTATAATTAATTATATAAATAATATAGGATTCAGATATAATTATTATAAATCTTATAAAAGTACTGCAATTTTAAGTTGTTTAAATTTCAAACAAAATATAATAAATCAAAATACGTGGATATTAGAAAAAGTAAAAGAATTATTAAAATATAAAAAAACTTTAATTGGAATATATAAAAATTTATTAATTGCAAAAGAAGAATATAAAAACAAAAATAAATTTATTAATAATGAATATATAATAACAATTTCTCAAACTATATATTTTATTTTTACCGCCACAAATTACAATATAAATATAAATTATAAAAAATATTTAAAAGAAATTAATTTATATAGATATGTATCAACTAAAAATAACCAACTAAACAATTATTTACCTGTATTTAATATGAATGTTGTTGCTATTTATGATTCTGGAGAAAAAGACGTATTTGATTTATGTATTAATCAAAAATATCATAACTTTGTCGCTAAAGGAATTATTACTCATAATTGCAATAAATTACCTAAATTAAGACAATCTGATAAAGCAACTTGGAATAGATTAAGAGTAATACCTTTTGAATCTACTTTTGTTGAACCTGGGCAACCTTGTCCAGAAACATTTGAACAACAAATATTAGAAAAAAGATTTCCAATGGACAAAACATTTAGTTATAAAATTCCTAGTATGTTATCAGTATTTGCATGGTATTTATTAGAATGGAGAAAACGAATAAAAAGTAAAGACGAACCAATTAAAGTAAAAGAAGCTACTGAAATTTATAAAAAACAAAATGATTTATATTTACAGTTTATTAATGAACGTATTATTGAGTGTGAAAAATCAATAATTATTCTAAATGAAATTTATTTAGATTTTAAAGAATGGTATAGAGAAGGTTGGTCCAAAATTTCTGTACCAATAAAAAATGAACTTAAAGATTATCTTGATAAAAAATGGGGTGAATCAAGTAGATGTGGTAAATGGAAAGGTTATAGACTTAGAACATTAGATGATGATATTGCTGATGGTTCTGTAATTATTTTAAATGAAAATGATTTTTCTTTTAAAAAACAACCTCCTTTATAATAATATAATACTAATAAATCTAATAAATCTAATAAATCTAATAATACTAATAAATTAATAAACATACATAAATATACATAAATCTAATAAAACTGATAAATCTAATAAACATACATAAATATACATAAATATATATAAACACATATAAACACACAAAATAAAAATAAAGTTAAAAATAACTTTATTTTTTTTATTATTTTATAAATTATTAATTATTTTTTTTAAAGATAGAACAATGATTTTTATATATATTATGGGATTCAGATCCAAGCCAATAATTAGGATAATTTATAATATTTTTATTAGATTTAAATCCAAAAAAAAATCTAGATGGTTTTTTAGTTAAATTATTAACATTATTAACATTATTAACATTATTAACATTATTTTTTTGATTAAAAATAGAAATAGGAATTGTATATATATTATGAGATTCTGAACCAATCCAATATTTAAGTTTAGACATATTTTTTTTATAATTAGGATGTAAATTTTTAAATATATATTGATTTAAAAATTATATAAATTTTGAAATAATTTTAAATTAAAATTGAAAATATTTTTTTAATAATTAGGATGTAAATTTTTAAATATATTTTAAATTAAAATTGAAAATATTTATAATAATAATTTAAATATACTAATACATATATTTAAATTATGGAACACACATATACTAAAGAAATATCTGAAATAACATTTGGAATATATTCTCCAGAAGAAATATTAGCAATGTCAGTTTGTCATGTATATATTCCAAAAAAAAGTGGTCCTAATACTGTTTATGATGAAAGAATGGGTACAAATGATTCAAGTACTTTATGTGTTACTTGTGGCGAAAATGCACAAAAATGTCCTGGTCATTTTGGACATATTGAATTAAATGAACCTATTTTACATCCGTTATTATATAAAAGAATAATATCCTTTCTACATTGTTTTTGTTTAAAATGTAGTAAATTATTATTAACTAAAGATCAAATATATTTATATGGATTAAATAAATATAAAGGTGAATCTAGATTTAATAAAATTTTAGAGAAATTAAAAAAAGTAGATATGTGTTGTCATAAAGATTGTGGTGTAGATCATCCAATTTGTAAATTTTCAATTTTAGATAGTAGTATATATAAAGTCTATGATTCCAAAGACCATACAAAAACAAGTGTTATATTAACAACAGAAGAAATAGCTAAAATATTTGATAATATAACATCCGACCAAGTAGAACTTTTAGGATTTGATCCAAAAATTATTCATCCCAGAAATTTAGTTTTAAGATATATACCAGTTTTACCCATATGTGATAGACCCTATGTTAAAGCAGATGGTAATTTGTGTGATGATGATTTAACTAATCAATATATAGAAATTATTAAAGCCAATAATAATTTGGTAAATGAAGTTCAAGAAGTTAATGGAAAAATACGCAAACAAATTTCTGAAACCAAAAAACAAAAATGTTTGGCTAGTCTAAGATTTAGAATATTAACAACATTTAATAACGGACAAGGTAAAGCTAAACATACAACAAATGGAAGACCCATTAAGGGTATTAAAGAAAGATTAGCTGGAAAAGATGGGCAAATAAGAATGAATATGATGGGTAAAAGATGTTTAGCAGCAAATACACCTATTTTAATGTATTCAAATGGAAAACCTAAAATGGTACAAGATATTAATGTTGGAGATATAATTATTGGTGATGATGGATTTCCAAGAAAAGTTATTAATACTTTTAATGGACAAGATTTATTATATAAAGTTATACAATTTGGTGGAGATGATTATATTATTAATTCAAATCATGTTTTAACTTTATTTTATTCACTTCATGCTAAAATTATCTGGGATGATAATTTAAATGAATATTATATGTATTGGTATAATAGAAATACTAAATCGATAAAATATATTTCTTCAAATATAAAAAATAAAATAAAAGAATTTGTTTCTACTAATAGTTTAGACTATCAATTATATAAACAAAAAGCCTATGATAAAATTAATAATTATAAATTATCTTTTAAAACCACAGATCTTAATCCAATTATAGATATTGAACTTCAAGACTATTTAAAATTAAATAACCATAAAAAATACATGTTTGGTATTAAATTACAAGTTCCTATAAAATGGCCTAAACAAGAAACCACTATTAATCCTAGAATATTTGGTATGTGGGTTGGTTCTTTAAGAAATTGTAATTTTATAATTCCCGAAGAATATATTATAAATGATGTAAATTCTAGATTAGAAATTTTAGCTGGTATTATAGATATTAGTGGCTATATTTGTAAAGAAGATTTAACAATAAAAATTATTAATTATTCTAATATAATTTATAGCATTGAAAGAATAGCTAAATCTTTAGGTTTTATTACATTTATAAAAAAATATAATTTATCTAATAAATCAACTTATGAATTAAATTATAACTTAAATGTTGATTCAGAAGTTGATTCAGAAGTTGATTTACAAATTGATTCACAAATTGATTTATGTAACAATAATAATAATTTAAGTAATAATAATTTAAGTAATATTGAATTAAATACTGAACTAAATAATTTATATTTAGATAATTTAAGTACATTTAATGATTTAGATAATTTATATTTAGATAAATTTGATAATAATAGACATAATAGACATAATAAATATAATAAATATAATAAAAAGTTAAAATTTAATTATTCCGATACAAATAATAATAATAACAATAATAATAATAATAATAATAATAACAATAATAACAATAATAATAATAATAATAATAATAATAATAACAATAATAATAATAATAATAATTTTGAAATAGAATTAATTATATCTGGACCCGAAATATCTAAAATTCCAACATATAAAAAATCATTAAAAAACTTTAATACATCATTATCATCAAGCTCCTCCTCCCCCCTAATACCAATAAAAAACAATTTAAATTCTACATTATTCCATGCAAATAATATAGTTAAAATAGAAATAATAGAACACCGATTAGGATTTTTTTACGGAATTGAAGTCGACAATAATAACAGATTTTTATTAGGAGATTATACAATAACTCATAATTGCAATCAAACAGGAAGAACAGTAATTGGTCCTGACCCAACATTAAAATTTAATGAATTAGCAGTACCTAAAGAAATGGCAGATATTTTAACAATACCAATTAAAGTAGCATCATTTAATCAAGATGAATTACAACAATTAGTAAATAATGGCGATGTAGATTCAATAATTAAACCAGATGGAAAAACAAGAATAAATATAAAAAGATTTAGACATGGTACAAGATTAATAACAGGTGATATTATTATAAGAAATAATCAAAAAATATTAGTAAAAAATAATAAAGAATTATTACAAAAAGGAGACATAATTGAAAGAAATGGAGTTATTTTAGATAAAACAGCACCATCCAATAGAACATATAAAATAGAAGAAGGATGGATAGTAGAAAGAAAATTAAAAGATGGAGATTATGTATTATTAAATAGACAACCAACTTTACATAAGGCTAGTATGATGGCTATGAAAATTATTATAAAACCCAATAAAACTTTACGAATGAATTTGGCTATAACTAAATGCTATAATGCCGATTTTGATGGCGATGAAATGAATATTCATGTACCCCAAACACTTGAAGCTCAAGCAGAATTAAAATATTTATCTATATCTAATGCCAATATAATTTCTGCCCAAAGTAGTAAGCCCAATATAGCTATAGTACAAGATTCTTTATTAGGAATTTATAAAATGACTTTGGGTATTCAAAAAATATCTGAAGATAATTTTTATTCTATATTAAATAGAATTCAAATAACCAATATACCATCCAAAATACAACACATTCGTAAAATATTAAAAGAAAAAGGAAAAAAAATACAATGTTTTACTGGAAAAGGAATTGTTTCAACATTTTTACCCCAAGATTTTATTTATGAATATAAAAATAATGCAGATCCAAATGAACCTATAGTTAAAATATATAAAGGTGTATTATATGAAGGTACTTTAAATAAAACAGTATTAAGTTCATCCCATTATTCTTTAATTCAAATTTTACACAAAGAATATGGTTCAACTTATGCTGCTTATTTTGTAGATTGCATACAATTTGTTACAAATGGTTGGAATTTGGTAAATATATTTACGGTGGGATTGGGAGATTGTCTAATTACATCAAAAGAAAAACAACAAGAAATTCAAGATACTATTAAAAAATCATTTATAGAAGCCGAAGAAATTAAAACAACTACAACTCATTCGGGTATCAAAGAAATGAGACTTAATTCTGTTTTAGGAAAAGCCAAAGATATTGGTTTAAGAATCGCCAAAGATTCTTTAACTAAAGATAATAATTTTATTTCTACCGTTACATCAGGCAGTAAAGGTGATTTCTTTAATATTGCTCAAATTACAGGTTTATTGGGCCAACAAAACTTAAAAGGTAAAAGAATACCTTTAGCCTTAAATCATGGCAAAAGAACTTTACATCATTATCCTTTTGAACCAATTTCACCCGAAATGGAATATGAATCTAGGGGATTTATTGCATCTTCTTTTATTCATGGACTTAATCCTAGAGAATTTTATTTTCATGCAATGTCTGGTAGGGAAGGTGTGTCAGATACTGCTATGGGTACAGCAACTTCTGGATATATGCAAAGAAGAATAGTTAAATTAACTGAAGATATTTCTATTAAATATGACAATACTGTTCGTGATGCTGTAAATAATATTTATCAATTATCATACAATCTTACAGGATTTGATCCAACTTGCACCATAAAAGTTAATGGGGAACAACAATGTTGTGATGTAGAAAGATTAGTTAATAAACTAAATATTAACTATGAAACTAATATTAAATCTAAAATTAATAATAATAATCTAATTAATTCATAATAATTTAATTACTAATAATATTCTAATTAATAATAATCTAATTAATAATAATCTAATTAATAATATATTTATAATATAATTATATTATAAATATATTTCTTTTCTTTATTTACTAATATTTTATTTAAATATTCTTTAAAGTATTATTTAAAATATTAGTAAATAAAATATTAGTAAATAAAATAATTTATGTCAAAATAAACATGACATTGATATCATAAAATTAAATAGTTTAATTTATGTATAAATAGTGAAACTGTCAATTTATTACACTTTTAGACATTTAAAATGCCAAGTTTAACGGCATAAAAAATAAAAAGTGTAAAATTAATAGTATAAATTTCACCTACGATGGTCTTACTTTTTCTGTTCTTCTTTGGTATTGGAACAAGTGAAAGACGAAATTTGAAAACTTTGGATAATACGGGTAGCCATAGAAATGAACGAATCAAAAAAATTAATAGGGGAAAATAATACCATTTTTTATGCCGTTCCTTATCAACATTTTACCAATAGTATTGAAAACTATTTTAGTATGTTGAAATCAAAATTACAAAAAAAAGAAGGATTAACTTATGAAAAATTAAAAGAAAACATCTCTAATGTGATAAGAAGAGAATACCCAAAAAAATATGAAAATATATTTAAGGGTGCTTATAAGATAAAAGCCACTTATGTAAAAAATAAAACAAGAAAAAGAATACCGAAAAAATATTTAGGTTAAACTCGGCGTTTTAAATGTCTAAAGGTGTAAAACAAAATATATTCTAAAAATTTATTGGAATAAATTAGGTGATAATAAAAATATACATGAATTAATTTAGAATTTAGAATTTAAAAATTTTTAATAAATTATAATAATAAAATAAATGATATTTTTAAATTTTATTAAAAATTATATTTACAAAATTATAAATATTTGTTCTTGTTGCTGTATTAATATTTCTACCCAAACAGAAACAACAAATATTTTAAATAGTATTGATAATAAAGAAGATACTTTTTCTAATTTTTCTAATATTAATTCTACTACTAGTTCTAATATTAATTCTACTTTTAGTTCTATTACTAGTTCTACTAGTTCTACTAATAATTATGATTATTCTAATAATCAAACATCATCTTTTTATACTGATAAAATATATGAAAATAATAATATATTTAAATGTAATATACCATCATCTATATTTCAAGAAATTATACCTATAGGTAATTTATTTAACAAAACAATATTACCTGTAGAAGATTCTATAAACATAGAAACTGTAAAATTATTAGAAGAAAAAAATAAAAATAATAATAGTAATAATAGTAATAATTTATTTAGCGAATTACCTATACAAGAATCTATAAATCTAGAAACAGTAATATCTATTGAAAATAATACTGATAATAGTTATAATAATATTAGTAGTGATAATAGTTATAATAATAATAATAATAATAATAGTAATAATAGTAATAATAGTAATAGTAATAGTAATAATAATAATAGTAATAATTTATTTAGCGAATTACCTATACAAAAATCTATAAATCTAGAAACAGTAATATCTATTGAAAATAATACTGATAATAGTAATAATAATATTAGTAGTGATAATAGTTATAATAATAATAATAGTAATAATAGTAATAGTAATAGTAATAATAGTAATAATAATAATATTAGTAGTGATAATAGTTATAATAATAGTAATAATATTAGTGATAATAGTTATAATAATAGTGATAATAATAATAGTAATAATAATAATATTAGTGATAATAATAATATTAGTGATGATAATAATAATATTAGTGATAATAATATTAGTGATAATAATAATATTAGTGATAATAATAATATTAGTGATAATAATAATATTAGTGATAATAATAATATTAGTGATAATAATAATAGTAATAATAATAATATTAGTGATAATAATAGTAAATAATAATAGTAAAACAATATATCTAGAATATTGTATAAATATAGAAACAACAGAACAAAAAATAATA
>Ga0214923_10004560_pt1 | contig 16647 bp, 19 predicted proteins | sample LL1510_MetaG_FD_177993 | JGI IMG/M metagenome (GOLD analysis project Ga0214923, IMG submission 177993) | Freshwater microbial communities from Lake Lanier, Atlanta, Georgia, United States - LL-1510 | ecosystem: Environmental > Aquatic > Freshwater > Lake | place: USA: Georgia | collected...
GCATAAGTATCAACTATTCGATACAAGTAACCTTTCAATCCTTGATTTTTAGACAATATATTTTGTCTCAACTCTTCTTTAACATCATCATACTTTCCTTCTTCCAATACATTTGTAGATTCATTTAAGGATGGAATATATTCTTTGAAATCTTTTAAATATTTTTCAATCCTATATGATGTGAAAAATTTATCCCCATCTTCTTTAAGCCATTTTATTGCATTTTGAATAAGTTCTTTTGGAAATTCCTGTTTAGGGTCTACTTTTGTATAATTGTTTATTTGGTAATCTACAAAAAATGATAAAAAATTGAAAGCTAATGCGCCATTTTGCATAAAATTCGAATATACATATTGTGGTATTTCTCCTACTTTGTACGCTATCATGTTTCTAGCGAGAGTGTAAGATGTGTTTTCATATTTCATTATAATTTCTAAAACTTTATCTGGAATTGGAAAATCGTTTATATATTCGTATTGGTTTTTATGTTTTAAAAATTGTTGAGCAATGTGATCGACGGGTGAATAGTGATCTGAATTGTGCTTCGTTATTCTTTCATCTTCGAAGACAATATCTGGTATATTGTAACCATTCCCATTTCTAATTATCTCCAATACTATTTTTAAAATATCTATTTCTTTATTCTTTAATATCGTTTCCCAAGAATCATTCCACAATTTTGCAGCGTATTCTGACATGTCATTATTACCAGCTAAAAATATAATGAAATTTTCTACATTTTGCAAATTTTTTGAAGTTAAAATCAATTCAATAATATGATCTGGTATTGCTATACCATGACTATACATTTTGTTAGCAACTTTTAATGCATCTTCTGATCTAGTTATACTATTTATTAGTCTTTTTAATAAAGTATCTTGCATTGCGGTAATGCCGAATTTTTTAATTATCGCTAATGCTACATTACTAGAAGCTGATGAATCTGTTGATATTATATCTATCAAATATTCTGGAATTGGTACTTTAGATGATAATAACCTCCCAGCTAAGATTTCGGAATACCAATTTGGATGGTTTTTTAAAATTTTAATTATTTTTTCTGGAAGTGGTTTATTACGTGTGATATAAGTAAATGCAGCGTTTACCATGTCTTGACCGTTAGATGTGATTTTATCCATCAATTCATTTCTCAATTCACTATACTTTCCTTCTTCCAATACATTCGTGGATTCATTTAATGATGGGGTACGTTTCATATAACGTTGTTTCCCAAGAATCAATTCACTATAAGGAGCAATTCTTTCATTGAATCTTTTTTTGAAAAATTCTATTTTTGTTGAACCCATTTTTTTTGAAACACTAGGATCGTTTAATTCATCTTTTACGAATTCTAAAAACTTTTTACTATAAATGTCACTTTCCAATACTCTCTTCAACATTTTATCTGTTATTTGGGATTCATCGTCTATCAGATTATTAATCATTTCGGTAGAAATGATTTCTTTCGATATCCTAAAAGAGTAATATTCACTTAAAGAAAGGGAATCGATTAAAACGTCTGGAATTTTTTCATATCTTTCTAAAAAATATAATGCGACAAGATATGCGCTATGGGGATATAATGCCGCAGAATTAATTAAAATCTCTGGAGGTTTTTTACGAGCCTCTAAATATGCTATCGCTAAATTTCCAGAAGAATCTGCATCTTCAGCAATTTTTTCTAAAATTTCATTTGGTATGTTTTTCCCTTTTCTCAATAAAAGCGCGGCATATCTTAAAGAAGATTGAATATTTGAAGATAAACTATCATATAATTCATTTCTAAGTTCACCATATTTTGCTTCTTCTAATATATTCGCGGATTCTTTAATCCCATAAAAAGCATAGATTTCTTTTCTCCTATCATCCCACTTTTTATCTGTACGATCTTGTGTTTCTTTGGATTTTTTTATTCTATCTTCTCTTTCTTGTTCAAATCTAATTATCGAATCTGGAAATTTTCTTTTAACGATATCCATAATATTGTCCTTTCCAGATACCATCCAAAGAAATTCATATACCACACCAAAATTATCATTCAACAATGATGGGGTTTCGAATATAAAATCAATAAAAGAAGTGTATTTACCCCAACCAATATAAACGTCTCTTATCACCCTATCAATTTCATTTCTAACAAACATTTTTAAAAGATTGACTATAGCACCTTCGCCCAATGTTTCTTTAGATTTTAATATAATTCCTTTTAAAGTGTCAGAATTCATTTCGTTTTTATTATAATAACTCCGTATTATCCTATCCAACTTTACAGCAGTCATATCCAAGGTAATGGTTTGAATTAATTCGTTTTTCAACTCATCGTATTTTCCTTCTTCTAATAAATTTGTGGATTCATGAAAACTACGATCTTCTGGTTCTTCTTTATACTCTGATGCTTTTTGTTTTATAATATCTGGAACTTTGTAATTGACTGGTGTTTTATCAAGACTTCCCTTTTTATCATTCCAAGAAGGTATTCCAGCTTTTACAAATTTTACAAGATCGTGTGAATATAATGAACTTTTAGCTACAGCTTGAATTAATCTTTCATCAATAGGTATTTCCGAACCAGATTCATTCTTTTTTATAATATCTACCAGTAATTTATAAGCATGATGTTCGAGTGAATTATCCTTTTTATTGAAAAATTTATCGTATATTTGATTTGAAGGTATTCTACCATGTTCTAAAAGAAACGATATGTAATAGTAAAGATCGTAAGAACCATTTAATTTTTCTTCTAATGAACGTATATTTTTTTCATATTTTTTAAATAATTGTTCAATATTCTCTGTTTCGGCATCTCTCCACATCATGCTAATGAAGGCTGCGGGTTGATTATCTATTATTACATCACGAATATCATTCATCGTCGCATCATCCAACCAATTATTGAAATGATCACGTAATTTATATTTGTCTAAAAAATTTAATATTATCGAGAGTTTTTTTCCCAATAAAGCGGGTGTGCTTAAAATAAAAGGTATAAATGATTTTTTATTTTTAACATCCCCATTCCATACTGCCTTTGAGATCATATCATTTATTTTTTCAATAAAAACAGTACTGGTGGATGTGTTAAACATCTTTTTAAAATCATCAGAATCTAATTCATCTTTATCGTAATATTTCTCAAATATTTTTGGGATAACATAAGATAAACCTTCTTTGTCTCCACTTTTTGAAATATTTTTGATAAGTTCGTCTTTTAACGCATCATATTTCCCCTCTTCTAATATCTCTATGGATTCTTTAAGATAAAGTTTTTTATATTCTGAATTTGTCAAAACGTCCAATGGGTTCATTTTATCTTTAAATATAAATTTTTTCCACTGCATTCCAAGTTCATCGTTTTCCATCCATTTTATCAATAAAAAATCCAATTCTTGATTTTTTTGACGCATGGTGTATATGTATCTTGGAAGATATACAGAACCGAAAGAGCCGTCATAATTACGATATTTCATCATTTGATACCAATACCTGTAAAGACTACCAAAGTCTCCTATTTTTTCATGATATTTTATAGCTTCTTTTATAACATGTGGCAGTTCTATGTTACTTGTAACATAATGTAAATGTATTTGAGATAAAGTATCTATACCTTTAGACTTCAAAAATTTTAAGAAAAATTCAGGTATTTCTTTTTTATCTTTAATTAATTCTTTAATAAGTGTGGAGATTTCAAGTTGAAAGGAATCCTGATGTTCTTCGACGTAATCGTATATATATTTCGGAATTTCCTTGTTTCTATAAAGAAGGCTTTTTATAACAGTAAATGTTTTATCTCTATATTTGTGTAAAAGACCATCTTCTAATTCTTGTTTCAATGCATCATATTTTTCTTCTTCTAATATCTCTGTGGATTCTTTAAGATAGAGATCAGTATAACCATTGTAACCAGCACCAGCAGCTTCCCCATCTCTCAAATAATCTAAAGGATTCTTTTTCTCGTCAAATATATATTCTTTCCAAAATACTCCCGATGGAGTTTTATTCAACCAATCTTCTAAAAAAGGATCAATTTGTTTATTTTTCGAATATAAAGTATAAACATATCTTGGAATGAAAACCATTCTATATTCATTAGGTTCTCCGCTTCCAATTAAACGTCTATGCCAAAAATCATAAGCCCCGTATAGTTCTGCTTCACCTTCAGAATCTTTATACATATCTCTTATTCTATCGAGTAATTCCGAAGATATTTCTATATTTTTTTTAACATGATATAAGTGAAGTTTAACAATATCACGTTCACTAAAAATTTGCGTATGTGTTATGAACTTATAAAACCTTTCTGGTATTTGTAAATTATAATGTGGTATCAATGAACTTAAAAGATAACCAGTTAGCATTTGTTTTTTATTAAAAAAAGCATTATAAACAAATTCTGGTATATCTTTTTTGTTTCTAGCAAAATAGTTAAAAACTTCAATAGGTTTATTTTCAGAAACTTTTGGTAAATTATCCTCCAATTCTCGTTTCAATGCACTATATTTTCCCTCATTCAACAAAAATGATCTTGACATGTAAATATTTTCCTGTAAACTTCTGGATTTCACTTCTAATTATTTATGTATATTTTATCCAAACACTTTGAAAATCCAACACAAGAAGTATTTTGTCCTTTGACTGGTGAGGCATATGTTTATATGGAGGGAGATGATTTGAGTCTAATCGATCCAAAATACCATGAGGGTGCATTGGAATTACTTCCTAAACGATTTTTTCAGCAAGCCATGATAATGAGACGAGGGGATGGCACTATTTCCGTTTCTGTGAGGAAACCAGAATGAATTTAACCATTGACAACTGATTCATATTCTGTTAATATATTCAAGCTATAAATGGAAAAAGAAAATTTACATTATCCAAGTGGAAGTGAGAGAAAAAGTGTAGTTTATTATCCAGACTACATGAAGATAATTAGATCGTTTTTAACTAAAAAGGAAAATCAAGATATATTATCTTTCATAGAGAAAGATACTTCTGAAAACTTGGAAGTATATAAAGATCAATTATTTTTAACTAAGAGAACAGATTGGGTATATCATAAAAACGAAAAATTTAAACCTTTTTTTGAAATTTTAAAAAAACAAGTGGATGAATGTGTGTATGAGAATTTTACATCATTGTTCAAAAAATTCCATAGAGGTTCTAAATTTGAATATGATTTGCTTTATCTAGACACTTGGTTTGCTAAATCTCAAAAAAAATCGTATGTAGATGCTCATGATCATGGTGACGATCATGGAGCTTTTTCATTCGTTTGTTATTTGAAAATACCTTCTGGTGAATCGTCTTTAACTTTTACAAATTCTGATTTTAGTTGGAAACAGAGGCTTATTGTGAAGGAGGGAGATATTTTAGTTTTTCCATCTGGAACTGTTCATTGGTCTTTTGATACAGAAGAAGAAAGGTCTATTTTTTCTGGAAATCTTCTTTTGGCTACAATAATTCCAGATGAATTTAGAATTACTGAAAATATACCAACACCAACACCTCCAATTCCAACTCCAACAAACACCCCAACGGAAAATACTGATACAGATTTTTATAGAGTTGTTGTTAATAATTAATATATGTTAAAAATAATGAAATATCTATGCCCACATTATTGGGCTAAACGTAACAGGTTAAGTTTTTATACATCGGAACCTCATTGTGAATTAATAAATCCTATAATTGAAAGCCACAAGTTTAAAAGATGTTGGTTGGAAAAAGCTAGGAATGATTTCAACGCTAAACTTGTAAAAGATAATTATGAATATACAACTTCTGGTCATAGATGTTTGGGTTTAATAGATCTTTTTAATCAAGGTTTTACTGTTAAAACTGGAATAGAATTTGCGGTAGAGACTACGGATAATGACGATGATATAAAAATACATTCAAATGAGGGGGTCATTGGTTTAAATGAGCGCACTCAAAAATTTAATTTTATGCGTAGTGATCTTTTATCAAAATATAGTAAACCATGGGGTGCCAATCAAAATGTTATAAAATATCATACGCCTTGGATGATGGAGGCTCCGAAAGATATTGTATATATCGTGCTTCCAATTTATTTAGGAGATGATAATAGATTTATGGCATCTGCTGGTATTCAAGACCCCTTTAATACCGTTAGTTTTAATTGTTTTTTATGGTGGTATCCTAGAAATAGTTATGAAGTAGTGAGAAAAGACACGCCAATTTGTCAATTGATTCCTATAAAAAGAGATAAAGTTTACAAATCTTGGAAGATGTTTGATAAAATACCAGAGTATTTGTTTAAAAAGCATGAAGCCTTGGTTGATATGACGTATAAAACCAAATGTCCTCATTATAGTGAATTTAAAAAAATTGCCCAAAAAATAGATGATAAAAATGAAAGGAATTTGATAAAATGGATGGAATAATTGACTCTCCAGAGCATCCAGTAAAGGAAAGAAGAGTCTCTTTAATACCTTTTCCTAACATTATACCTATAGCGAAAACTTTTTTCGATTCACAAGAAAATGAAAATATTTTGAGTTTTTTTGAAAAGGCACATAGTTGTAATATAGACTGGGCTGTTAATCATGGAGATTCCGATCTTCATTTGATGGAGAGGACAGAATGGGATTTATATGATAATGTTAATTTTAAAAATTCATTTAAACATATCATTGAAAAAAGAATATTTGATGCAATGGTGGATGTCTCTTCTTTTCCAAGACCTTCCAAATTCATGAGATTTATTCCAGATTATAAAGTTCAAATGTATAATATATGGTTTGCTAGGTGTAAATCTGGAGGTTATACAGACCCACATCATCATGGACTTTCTTTAGGTTGTTATTCTTTTGTTCACTATTTGAAACTTCCATCTAAAGTAACTTCGTTAACATTTTCAAATTCTGATTCTTCTATAAAGGATAGAATGATTTTAAGAGAAGGTGATATGATAGTTTTTCCTTCAAATTTATTACATTGGACTTTTGAGACAGAGGATGATAGATGCTTACTTGCTGGTAATTTCGTATGGTCTTGCTCAATAGATAGAGAAGATTAATGAACTCTTTTGATTTCAGGTATCGGGAAGTATGTATTCTCTATTAAACGGAAGAAAACCGTTTGTATTATTCTAGGATCATTTTTAGATCCAAAACCATCCGCTCCATGATAAATGGAGGAATCGAATAAAACCAATCTATTGGGTACTAGGTTTACTTTTAAAATTTCTTCAAAATTTGAATTATGTTTTTGTAATTTTTCATTATATATTTCTGGATCTATTTTTTGATGACTATATAATGAATGTTTATATTTTAAATCAGAATAATCAGAAAGTCCTAAATTTTTAGGTTTGTAAAAACTAGTACCTTCATCATAGTTCCCTTGAATATAAATTAGACCAGTTAACATATTGTCATCATCGGTATGTATCCAGCCTTTTTTATCATATTCCTCTCCATAACCTTCTATTTTGTCAAAAAAAGAATCGCAATCGTAATGTAAATTAGAAATTCTACCATAGTGTAGAACTAATATTTTTCTAATCACTTTATCATATAAGCTTTTATTTAATTCCGCAAGAGGTTCTGAAGTTATTCCAGCCATTGATGGGAAACTTTTATCTTTATATTTTAAATTTAAAACATAATTTTTTACATCATCAAAATTTTCATAAAAATCATCTACAATTGTTATTGGAAAATACATATACTTTATTGATGATAATATATTATAAAATCAATAAAAAAACTTGAATTTTAGAAATAAAAATATTATAATAAACTTAACATGATTCTATGGCGTAAAAATATAAAATTGGATAGTGTTGTATACGATCAATTGAAAAATGAAATAAAATCCGAAATTTTTTATTATGGTGATATGTACACCACATATTTCAAACATAATTTATTTGATCAGACAAAAATCATTCAGCAATGTTATGATAATTTAATATCCGATCTCATGTTCGGTTTATCATTGAAAGAAAGAACCAATTACCATTGGTATTGGTGGGCGCAATTATATAATTCCAACACTTCTGGTCACGATATGCACGATCATTTTAATGGATATGAACATCTATCTTGGGTTCATTTTGTCGATATACCAAAACAGAAATGCTTTTATTTTATCAACAATGAAAGGGAGAAACATTATCCATTGGAACAAAATGCTGGTGATTTCATAGCTTTTCCAGCTTGGGCAAAGCATGGTGTGGATAAAGTTGTTGATGATGGCTTCGATAGGTTGATAGTTGCTGGAAATGTGGAAATAAACCATTTTAAACTCTTCGGTGAAGAAAAAGGATACGATCTTGAATTGGAAGAATATAATGATGAGAGTATAATTTGGAAAAAGGTTAAAAGAAAAATAAAGTTTATTAATTAATAATATCGTTCATCTAATAGAAAATCCTATCTAATAGAAAAAAATATCTAATAAATTCATACACACATCTTGCAAATGTGAGCAAGTATGATAAATCATAATTATGAAAGTAATCATAGAAACCATAATCACCCTCGTAGAAAACGATCAATTGAATTCAACTTTAACAAGAGCTACCAAATTAGCGGAAAATAAAGTTAAAGACGAATATGTATCTTTTGTTTTAGATACAGAAGAGATATTTGGAATTGCAAAATCGGGAGGCTTGGAAGAAGCTAACACTGCTATTGATAAAGTGTTAAACAAATATTCTGGAGAGATAAAATCTAAACTCTCTAAGACTATCAACAACTAACTTGAAAAAAAAATATTTTTTTCTTGCCTTTTTGAGAAAACGATGTAATATGTTCGGCATAGTGATTGCTGGATAGTTTATCAACAATTACAACACAATTGCATCGGTGGCGCAATGGATAGCGCAAGCGGTTTCTACCCGTTAGGTTGGGGGTTCGAGTCCCTCCCGATGCGCCAATTAGATAATAGATTTGTCTATTTGATAAAAAAATCTATCTATTAGAAAAAATTCTCCAATCACGCCGCGCAATCATGATTGCGTCTTTTTGTTTTAATAAATAGTTAAATGCTGAATAAAATAAAATCCTTTAATAATTTATTTCAACATCTGTTGATAAGTGAAGGCTATTTTCATGTTCCAGAAAAAGTTCTTTCTGAAATTAAAAAGGATTTCTCGGATGTTATACGATTTAAAGATGATAATGTTCCAGTTAAAAATTATAAATTAGATTTTTCAGACACCAATTATGATTTTTTAAATGATTTGGAACCCCACCCTTCTGTTGATGTTAAATTTACAAATGGTGAGGGAAGAATAAAAGGATCATTTCATATTACTGATAAAAGTAGATTTGCAAAAAATAAAACTTTAGTGCAAATTGATTTTTCAACTGATACTCCAGAGAGGATTTTATCAGATGTCATCGAACATGAGTTGTCTCATTTTGTTCAAATCCTTATTAAAAAATATAATGAAGAGAAAAAAGGATATGGTTCATTGGGTGGAATGCCAAGTAAAAAACTTTTAAAGGGTTTGGAAAAAGATAAAAAGAAAATATCAATTCACTCTCATATTCCAACCGAAATCTATCCAGACCTTTTATCTTCTATAAGAGAATTACAATCCATTTTTAATGAGAAATATAAAAATGGATCAGAAAAAGAAAAAAAACAATTCTTTTTAAATTTTTTGAAATCGGTAAAAGATAAAAAAAAAATTGGAAAAAAAGCATACTATGTCTTTTCTGACATAGAAGGTTTATCCAAAGCACTTTATAGAGATTTTGTAAAAAAAGCCTATGTTGCTTTTGTGAATGGTTGAAAATAGTTCTTGACCTGTTTAGCGTTTTGATGTAGTATTGGTGTGTTAAATCAAACAACCAACCACAAAAAACCAAATGAAAAAAATTATCACTTCTCGTCCTTGGATTCATTTTATTGATGATGAAAGGGAAATAGGAAATGGTATAATCGTTACACTTGCAAAGGAATGGTATTTCACAAATGATATAGGTTGTGGAGTTCAAGGCTTCGATACCATCTCTGAACTAAAAAAAGGAACAAATAAAAAATCTGTTTATCAACAAAAAACCAAATGAAAAAATATCAACAACCCTACGAAAAATATGGAGTGAGCGAGTCTTCATTCCTCATGGCTTATACTGCTGGATATAATTCAACCTTTGTAAAAAAAACCAATCCATTTAAAACTGGAACAGCATTGCATAAGATATGGGTGAAGGGAAAAAGAGACGCGAAAAAATTCTAAAGATTTTTCTCGACAAATAAACCAAGACAATATACTATCACCTCGTTCAATCAAGAACACCAAACAACTAACCAAATAAACCACTATGATTATCAAAGACCAAGAAACCACTCTGGAAACAATCGGAACGATTCAAGACGAATCTGCATTTAAAATGCGGAGCAGTCAAAAAGCGTTTCAAATTCTATCGTCGCTTTACTCTGACAAACCCCTTGCAATCATTAGGGAGTTGGGTTGCAATGCTATGGATAGTCACATTGCAAGTGGGCAACCCAATCGTCCATTCCACATTCATGCTCCTAACTCTCTTGAGCCTTGGTTGACTATTGAGGATTATGGGACAGGCATTTCCCATGAAAACATTTACGACATTTATGCTGTTTATTTTGCCAGCACAAAAACCAACACGAATACTCAAGTTGGTATGTTGGGGTTGGGTAGCAAGAGTCCTTTTTGCTACACGGACAATTTCACAATCACTTCCAAGCATCTTGGGGTTAAGCGCATATACAACGCATATTTCAATGCACAGGGTATGCCCACTATCTCTCTCGCATCTCAAGAAAATACCAATGATGAGAATGGAGTTGCAATTCAAATTCCAATCAAATCTTCTGATTTCGGCAATTTCAATCATGCGATTTGGAAAGCGTTTCGTTTCTTCGACACTAAACCAACTATCTCTGGACATGAGGTAAAGTGGGATAATAATAAACCAAATTTTGAGGGATCATTTTGGAAATCCTTTCATGGGCATTCTCATGGGGAATGTATCGCAATCATGGGTGGTGTAGCATATCCAATCGACATTTACAAATTGGATAATAAACATTACGATATTGCTCGAAAAGCAGGACTTGTCATTCATTTCAATATCGGTGAATTGGATGTAACCCCTTCGCGTGAATCACTCATGTATCACGATTGGGTAATTCAAACACTCAACGAAAAATTTGAATTGGTTCAAAAAGATTTCTGTTCAAATGTGGAGCAAACAATTAAAACCAGTCCAAATCTTTTGGATGCTCTCATGGCACTCTATAAGTTGAAAAACCAATGGAGTTTTCTCAATTCATCTTTAATCAATGGTAAGGTTTTTTGGAATAAAATTGACATTAGCGAGCCTCGCACTTCAATCAAAACATACGCCCCAAATCTCACTTCCTATTGCAAAACTACATGGGGTCGTAAAAAGGTAAGCGAATCATGCTATCCACTATTTCAAAACAATGCCTTGTGGTATTTCGATGATCTCAAGAAAGGTTCTCTAAAAAGAATCAATCAGTTTGTTCGTAGCAATGGAAATTCTGAAATTGCTATAAATCTTGTGAACAAATCGGAAATGAATGAATTGATTAAAGCAGGATTTCCAGCTTCAACTTTCATTCCAACTTCCACATTGCCTTCGGTTAATACAAATCGTGCTGTTTCTGGAAGCAAGAATGTCAAACCCAAAGGCGTGATTAATCTTTATGATGCAGGATATATGTATCATCAATCTTGGGATTCTAAACCTTTTGATTTGACTACTGGAACAGCACCAAAATACTATGTCGTTAAGAGTAAAGATGGTTGGTTTGCAGAAGCGGGTGTATTGAAAGATGTTAATGGTAATCCCATTTTTACACCAAGAACAAAAACACAATTAGAAGATATTACTTCTTTCCTTGGTATCAACCTTGAAAAAGATGTAAAAATGGTAGCACAGGCAAATACCAAATATCTCGATCAACTTGGTAGCAAGAATCTCGCTGATGTAATCGAGAATAAAAAGGTTTCTGTCGATATTGATAAAATCTCTATGTCAAATTTGATCGACAAAAGTGTTGTGCAATCCATCGTCAAAAATAAAAAATTCCAATCTTTATCAGATGATAATTCATTCAAGACGACAATTTTGGAACAAAACCAAATTCTTGAGGATGTAAAATCGGTTGAGTCGATCAAAAAATATTTCAAGTGCGATGATAAAAAGTCATTGACATTCCCTTCAAAGATGGTATCTTTGATGTATAACGCTTGTAGATGCTGGCAAGTGGGAGCTGATATGGTAATTGATACCTTATTGGAACAAGAACAAAACAGCTAAACAAACCAAACAAAAATAAGTAATACAATGAGTAATACAAACAACCACAATGCGGTAATTATTACAGGTAGCGGCAAGATTGCGGCTACCATAAAAGGTCAATCATATACGATTGATACGGATCATCCCAAATACAAACAGGCTTTGGAGTCGGTTCGTAAAAAGGATTGGGATGGTTTCATCAATCTGGTCAACATCACCAAGCAGGTTCAATCCTACTTCGATGGAACAGAAGTTGAGATTGTTAATGGATCAATCAACTATCAAGGTCAGACCATTCACAATACGCTCACAAAGCGTATTCTTAACTTCATGCGTGATGGACTTCCCCACGAACCTCTCTTGAACTTCTTCAAGAACCTCATGGAGAATCCTTCTAAAAGGGCTGTGGACGAACTCTATGACTTCTTGGAAGCTGGTGAATTGCCCATCACAGAAGATGGTCACTTCCTCGCCTTTAAGAATGTTCGATCCAATTACAAGGACATTCACTCTGGAACATTTGACAACTCTGTTGGTAAGGTTTGTGAAATGCCTCGCAATGCGGTTGACGAGGACAAGGAGCGCACTTGTTCATACGGATTACACTTCTGTTCAATCAAATATCTTCCATCCTTCACGGATTCTAATGGTGGTAAAACGATGATTGTAAAAATCAATCCCAAGGATGTTGTGGCGATTCCAGCGGATTACAACAACACCAAGGGTCGTGCTTGTAAGTATAAGGTGGTTGCAGAATACAAAGATGACTGGCGTTCCAAGATTCAGAAAGAAGAGTCTGGATGGGATTCCAACCTCTACTCATCTGATGGTGGAGACTACGATATGGAGGAAGACGACAAGGACATTTACCCTCACGATTATTTTGGTGGTGGTGGAGAAGAGGAAGATGAATGCTCCTACTCTAACGGATGCGACGAGAATCATTGCTTCTGTGGTGACAAAGATGATGATTATGGGGTTAAACCCAATGGTCATAAGTATCACAATGTAAGGGACAATACAGGTAAATTCACAAAGAAAGTTTGGTAGTGGTTGGAAACGGCAGGAGGGGTGGTTCCCTCCTGCCAAACCCCTAAAATATAAAATGAAAACTAATTCTGATTTCGATTACGAAGATTCTGATATGGAACTGAATCCTCCACATAGAAATGGTAAGTTGTTAAAAAAAGAATTGCAAAGTATTAGCATGAAAGGTGCGTTCTTGGTTGTCGGAGGACTTCATATTGCGGCAGTATTGGGCATCATGGCGTTTTCTACAATGAAAAGCCATGCTAAAGAGAACTCTGACAAAGAGTTTTTGAAGAATGCCCCTTATGTTGGAGTAGATGTTCAAGATAAAAAACCAATTCAAAATAAAAAGGAAGAAAAAAATCAACCATCAAGCAAGATTTATCTTGTCAAGAGGGGTGATACGATGTATAGTATTGCCAGAAAACATGGAATATCAGTTGACACTCTTTCAAAATTGAATAACATCAAAGACATGAATAAAATTTTTGAAGGTCAAAAATTAAAGGTAATGTGAAAAAATATATTCCAGTAGTAATAATTGTTTTAATATTCTTATTGATAGTTTGTGCGATAGAAATAATTAAAATGAACTAATCTTTATATGTCGGAGTGGTGGAATGGCAGACACAACGGACTTGAAGAAATTTGAGCTTTGATTGGGAAACCTTTCAAATGTAACTTGTCAAATTCGGTGAAGGGTTTAAACTCCTAATACCGAGCCAAGCATCGAAAGATGAAGGTGTAGAGACTTGACGGCAAGAACCTAAAGCAAAAGCAATGGTTAAGGTAAAGTCCAGACCACAAACAATGAAACGGAGATGAAAAGCCTCCCAAGATGTAAAAGCATTCATTGGTAACGAAAGTTATAGTGGTAAGAAAATCCGTTGCCAGTAATGGCGTGAGGGTTCGAGTCCCTCCTTCGATACCAACTTGATAGATTTAATGCTGACCTTCAACAAAAATTATTTCCCCAATAGAAAATTTATTCTTGCTCTTTCTGGTGGAGTTGATAGTATTGCCGCTTGTAAATTTTTGAAAGAAAAGAAATTTCCTTTTGTTGTAGTTCATGTGAATAATAAATTCATTCCACAAGATGATGAGATTGCAAGAAAAGTGGAAAACTTTTGTAAAGATATATCAGTCCCTTACAGCATATTGACGACGAAGGAAAAGTATGAGAAGGGTAGCAAAGAAGATTTTTGCAGGAATGTTAGATATGATTTGATTCGGAGTTTTGCAAAAAAATATGATTACCATTATGTTTGCACAGCGCACCATCTTGACGATTGCGTAGAATCTTATTTCCTCAATTTTCTCAAAGGATGTCCAGAGTTTGTTCCAATTCAATTTTATTGCAAATATCCAGAGGTAACAATCTTTCGTCCATTTTTGTTGAACAAAAAGATTGACTTCCTTCGGTATCTGGACTATCATAATATTTCACAATACGCAATGGAAGATGAACTAAATTCTGACTTGATATTGATGAGAAATTGGAGTAGAATGGTAGTGTTGCCTATGATTGCTAAAAAATATAAAGGATTGCATAAAGTAGTTTTCAAGAAAATGAAGAAACATCTGGATGATGTGGTCAAAGGATAATTTTAACAAGGGCTTGTAGTTCAAAGGTTAGAACAGGCGATTCATAATCGCTCAATCAGGGTTCGATTCCCTGCTTGCCCACCAAATTTAAATGAAATATAATATATGTTCCCATAGTGTAATGGTTAGCACCTTTCCCTTTCACGGAAAGAGTAGGGGTTCAAATCCCCTTGGGAATGCCAAGGGTAGCCGTAGCTCAATGGTAGAGCAATCGGCTTTTAACCGATTGGTTTTGGGTTCAAATCCCAACGGCTACACCAAATGAAAAAAGAATTATACGAATCTGTATCAAAAGATACAGATGCCAGCTATAAACTGGCAGTATTCAAACTAAAAAATGGAATGGAAGTTCCCGAAGAATTGATTGAATCCATTTCTCAAGATATTTTAAATTCTCAATGGTTCTCTCAACAATGGATTAAAACAAAAAAAGAAAATCCTCCTCAAATTTTAATTGAAACAATTTTAAAAAGCGATGATTACCTGCATATTTTCAGATTGTTTTCTTCATTCGTGAATGAATGGAAATTATCAAACGAGGAAGAAAAATTTCACACAATTCCAAATAAAAAAATCATCTACAAATGTATGGAGATGCTCGAAAAACTTCTTGACAAATCAATGTAAAAAATATAATATCGTATCAACAATTATGAATAACACTACTACAATCGAACAACTACGAAAAGAAGGTTACAAAGTGAAGGTAATGCACGGAGTAACTGATGAAACTGATCCACATTACAATCTTTCCCATAGAGTCACAACTATCAAACTTCGTGATCTCAAAGGTAACGAGCATACTGCATCTGCAAAATGTAGCAAGAAAGATTCGTATAACAGGAAACTTGGCAACAAAATCGCACTTGGTAGGGTTTTGAAAGTCATGGAAGATTTTTATTGCAATCAGTAATAAATACAACAAACAACAAAAAGTAAATAGATATAAAATGAATAATGTAACTAAAGAACTAATCGGTCAATTTATCTTTGAACTTCTCGATGATGAATGTGGTATCAATAAAAATGCCAAAGAATTGCTTGAGCAGTTGATGATTAACGATAGGGATATGGCTAACATCTTACATGACACTATTGGAATGGCTGTTGAAAATAGTGACGGAAGGTTTGTAATCAATCCTTGACACATTGAAAATAAGTATCAACAGGGATAAACCTCTAAATCTTTTTTACCCGATATATTTTGTTACCTTAATATGTTTTGGTATTTTCGATTTAGTTAATTGGTGGATAATTCTGCTTTTAATTTTTCGTGATGTTGAAATTTTCATAAAAAAATGAAACGAGAATTTGTTGTATTATCATCTTTCGATGATGAAGAAATGTTTGATATTGAGGCTGAATCAATAGAAGAAGCGGCAATGTTGGCATTGCAACATCTTGGATGGTTTGTGATAAAATCAGATGAAGATGATGAAGATTCTCCCAAAAAATTCCACACTAAATATGATAAATGATATTTCACATTGATGAATATACGCCAAAATGGGTGGAGTGGGATTGTGCAATAAAAGAATTGTCTAAAACATTTGGTATTGAATTGGTAATAAAAGGTATTGATGCCTTTAAAATTGATCCAAGACTGCCAGTATTTAAGGAAATTATCGCTTTAAACAAATTCTGTGAAGAAAATTACGAAACAATATAATAAATATTTTCATGTCGTATGATGATATATGCTGTTGAGGAAATTTTTCCCTCATTTGAG
>Ga0214923_10004561_pt1 | contig 16645 bp, 17 predicted proteins | sample LL1510_MetaG_FD_177993 | JGI IMG/M metagenome (GOLD analysis project Ga0214923, IMG submission 177993) | Freshwater microbial communities from Lake Lanier, Atlanta, Georgia, United States - LL-1510 | ecosystem: Environmental > Aquatic > Freshwater > Lake | place: USA: Georgia | collected...
TACAGCGGCAACGTGCTGTTTATCGGCAAGATCGCCAAGAAGGAACTGCGTGATGAGAACGAAACAGTCCGCGTGGCGAGACGAGACGGCAAACGTCTAGACGGTCAAACTCTGTTCGCAGACTTCTTCTTGAAGGATGACACCGGCATCCCAATCATTTGTCGCATCAACCGCTTCAATTACGAGCCTTTGGGCCGCATTGCGATGGAGCGGTTGGTGGCTGACCAGGATGTACTTCTCATACGCGGCAGGCGTGTGCCGAATTTCAACATGATCCAGATCGAGCGGGTAAAGGTGCTCAACAGGGAGGAGAGCCTCAGTGAGACGTCCAGAGCAAAGGCTGTGGGACAGACTGCGTAAGGCTGCGGCTGGTCGAGTCCACACGGAGCGGATAGAGAATCTTGTTGGGGTCGGCAGGCCGGACGTAGACACGCTGGTTTCTGGCAGTTTCGTGCCGGTTGAGTTGAAAGCGATCGCTGATTGGCCGGCAAAAGCAGCGACGAAAGTTTTGGGCCGCAGCGGGTTGTCGCAGGTGCAAAAGAATTGGCACTTGAACTGGCGGCGGTGGGGCGGTAGGTCATTAATTGTTGTTGAGGTAAAAGATGAAGTATTCACATTCAACGGAAATACCGCTGATCATGTTAATGATTACAACACCAGAAATTTTCGCAGCGCGGCGATGGTTGTGGGCATCGAGGCAACAGTCGACCTTCTTGTTGGCCTGAGCCAGAAAGGCAAAGATGAAGACTAAAGGCATGCAACACCAAGTGCAAGCATTGCAGCGGCTGCAGGGTCGCGATGCATTCGCGCTGTTCATGGAACAAGGCACCGGCAAGACTTGGACGCTGCTGGCAGACGCCGAGCGGTTGTATGCGAAAGGTAAGATCGATGGCTTGTTGGTCGTGGCCCCCAATGGCGTGCACACCAACTGGGTCAACCGAGAAATACCGGCGCACATGGAAGGCAACATCATCGCGCGCGCTTGGCGGTCTGGAGCCAGCACCAAATACACCAAACATCTGGAAGAGCTGTTCAAGCCGAGAAACGAAGGCGAGCCGGTGCCGCTGCGCATCTTGTCAATCAACATCGATGCGCTAGTCACCAAGAAAGGCGTGGAGTTCTGCGAACGGTTCTTGAACGCGACCAACGCTATGATCGTGCTGGACGAGTCGTCTCGCATCAAGAACCCAGACGCCGCGCGCACCAAAGCATTGATGCGGCTACGCAGGAAAGCAAAACACGCTCGCATCGCTTCAGGCACGCCGGTCACCAACTCGCCGGTCGACGTGTTTGCGCAGATGGAATTCCTTGAGTCTGGTTTGCTCGGCACAACCAGCTACCGAGCGTTCGTCGCCGAATATGCCGACCTGATGCCGGCAACGCACCCATTGATGCAAAACATGATTCGCCGCAACCCCAGAGCGGCGCATGCGCAGATAGTTGCCAGGAATGCAGACGGTTCGCCGCGCTGGCGCAATTTGGACAAGTTGCAAAAGTTGCTGGAGCCTAACTCGTTTCGCGTGCTCAAGAACGAATGTTTGGACTTGCCGGCAAAGATCTACAAAACCATCACATTCGAGCTAGACTCTGACCAGCGCCGCGCATATGAGAAAATGCAAAATGAGCTGCGCATTGAGCTGGGTGACAGCACTGAGTTGCCGGTCAGCGAGCTGGCGTCTCTGATCAAGTTGCAGCAAATCACCAGCGGCTACGTCAACACGCCGATGGGCGTCCAATACGTCTCAGACAAGAACCTTAGGCTAGAGACCTTGATGGACATAATCGAGGACTTAGACGGACAATTCATCATATGGGCGCGGTTCCGAGAGGAACTCAGCGCCATAGCCGCGGCATTGACCAATGCGCAAATCGGCAACGTGGAATATCACGGCGGCGTCGACGTTGCAAACCGAGAGCGAGCAGTCAACATGTTCTCTAACGGCTCAGCCAGAGCGTTCGTCGGTCAGCCGCAATCCGGCGGAATCGGCTTGACCTTGACCGCGGCTGAGACCGTGATCTACTTTTCCAACGATTTCAACCTGGAGACGCGGTTGCAGTCTGAAGACCGCGCGCACCGGATCGGCACCAAACGCAATGTTGTTTACATAGACATCGCAGCAGAGAACACAATCGACGAACAAATATCACGCAATTTGCAAAGGAAACAAAGAGTTGCCGCAGTCGTGCTGGGCGACGCGGCGGCTTGAGAAGAGCGATAATTAGCCTAGAACCGTCAGAAAGGAAAATAGATGTCTAAAGTTTACGCGCCGCAAATACCGTCGAAGTACGACTCAGCCACCAAGTTGTGGTTGCCTTCGATCAACCTAGAGCCAGCCAAGAAGTTTGGCGAGTTGGTGGTCATGCTACCGCCGAATGCGAATAGGTTGCACGTCAACCCATTGATCTCCGCTATAAAAGAGCAGATGAAAGATTATGGGCCTGAAGATTATATCGTAGCTGTTGGAGATCCGTCCCTCATCGCGGCTTCCGCTTGCATCGCCGTCAAGAAGACCGGCGGCTTGTTGAAGATCTTGAAGTGGGATAGGCAGTCCAGCAGCTATATAGCCGTGGAGATCGAAACATGAGCGATGGTATCCAACGTGCAGTTAAACTGGCAGAATTGCTGATCGAGTTGCGCGGCAATGTGACCAGACTAGAGTCCGAATTGGCCACCGCTAAGGAAGATATGAGGCGTGTTGAGCAAGAAGATCTCCCAGACCTGATGCAAGAGCTGGGGCTGGAGACTTTCAAGCTCAAATCTGGCGAAGTCATCGAAGTCAAGAATGAGGTAGAGTGCAGCATCTCAGAAGATCGCCGCGCTGTTGCTCATGAGTGGCTAACATCGAACGGCTTCGGTGGCCTCATCAAAACCGAGGTGGTGGTCAAGTTCGGACGCGACGAACACGATGCCGCAGTTGCTTGTGCAGAGAGCGTGGGTGGTGAGATGGTAGAGCGCGTGCATCCGATGACGCTCAAGAGTTTCATCAAGGAGCAGATGGAGGCCGGCAGAGCCATCCCATTCGACACCTTCGCCGTCCGTCCGTTCAACAAGGTCAAGATAACGCTGAAGAAGTAACGCCACGCCGCGCGGCGTATCTGAGCGCGGCAACATGCTAGAAAGTGAGGGCCAAATGGCTACCAAGAACGAAGTTGTTGAGAAGAAGAGCACCGCAGTCGCGATCCCCGCGATGGACTTTGCGGCTGATGCCGGTGCTGGTATGGAAGGTGCAGGGCAGGAATCGTTCGCGATTCCGTTCCTGAGCGTGTTGCAAAAGGGTTCGCCGCAGGTGGACGAGGCCTCTGGCGCAGCCATTGAAGGCGCACGCGCCGGTATGTTGTTCGAGAACGTCACAGGCCGCTTGTTCAGTGGCAAGGACGGCGTCGTGGTCGTGCCGTGCTCGTATCGCCGCGAGTTCTTGTGTTGGGGCGCGCGTGACAATGGCGGCGGTTTCAAGGGCGCTTACAGCCCAGAGGAAGTCGCCGAGATGCGAGCCAAAGGCCAAATCGTCGAGGTCGAGGGCAAGTTGTATTCCCCTGAGTCCGACGGTTCTGTCAGCCCCAACAAGAGCGATCGCTTCAACGATACCCGCAATCATTACGTCCTGATCATGGACGAGGCTTCGGGCGCTTGGACTGAGGCGCTGCTCTCGCTGACCAGCACCCAGATCAAGAAGTCGAAGATGCTGATGTCGGCTCTTGCTTCAGTCAAGTTGAAGAACAGCGCAGAACAGATGTATACGCCGCCGACTTTCGCCAACTACGTGCGCATCACCACTGCCGGTGAAAGCAACGACAAAGGCACTTGGTTCGGCGTCAAGTTCGAACTGGCAGGCACCGTCGACCGCGCCGAGATCTATTCAGCGGCTAAGGCGTTCCACTCCAACATCGCCAAGGGCGGCGTGCAAGTCAAGTACGACGACGCCAACGGCGAAGAGACAACCGCGCAAGGGTTCTGACGATATCGGGGCTGCGGCCCCGATTCTAATCTTAGAAAGGAGAAGGCATGAAAAAGCACACTAAAATCTTCTGGACGACGCAAGAGTATGAAAAGATTTTCTATCGGCTTAAGGGTCTGTTCACAGAAGATATCAAGATGAACAACACAGATGCGTTAGAAATAGCGCAACAGATACTACCTGCCAATCGGAGAAGGCCAAACAAACACAAATTGGCCTGGATCATGCGTTCTTCCATTGATCAGGCACGGGCTGAAGCGGCTGCTCAACTCAGCGGCAAGCCTGAACAAAAACCGCAGACTGAGAGCTCTGTTTTGTTTAACGTGATGGTTGAGGCCGTCGCAGAGAAGATCGCCGCGCGCGTCAAGGAGTTGCTGAAATGATCTACAAAGAACCTAGCTTCATCGAATCGATCATCCAAGTCTTCAAAAGGCCGGATGCTGACGAGTTGGCGCAACAAGAGTTAGAAGAATCGCGCCGCAGCCTTCTGGAGTGCCAGCGCATGAAAGATTACTACGATAATATGGTAAAATTTCACACCGCGAGGATCGCTGCTCTCAAGAAGAACAGCAAACCAATAGAGGATGCCTTGGGGATACATTCGTAACATGCTTGGCCCTGGACTGCATTGGAGTCGCACTCAAGAGCAGTACAGGGCGGCTATTGCACGCGCCGAGGCTGATGGTCAGCACGAGGCCGCAGAGCATATCAGAATCATCCTCCAACTCCGCAACGCTGTCATGATGGAAAAAGAATCCCCGCACGCGGCGGGGCTGAACGACACAACGGTCGGAGGAGATTGATCTTACTGCGGCATCTTGGTCAAAGCCTCGATATCCGCTTCGATGTCCGGCCCTTCAATTTCGAGCGGCGCCATTTTTGACGTGTCACTTTCGATCTCTGGGTTGCTTGAAACCGGTGCTTGCGGCGGCGAGAACACAGACGTGGTTGCGCCGGTAGCGACGCCGCCCTCGATGGCTGCGGCCCTCTTAGCCTTGCCAGGAGCTTTGTTAGCGAAGTCTTCCAATAGGCGTACGGTCGCAGCCACTTCGTTCGGGTTCTTCGACATGAGCATGTCAGCCAATTTGGACGCTGTCTTTTCGGTCATGTTGCTAGACTGAATTGCTCGAGAGGCCAAGCTCGCCAAAGAGCTGGTCCAGCCGCCGGTCACGGCTTGTGCCACGGCATTACCGACTTGAGAGTCATTCTCCAGCTCGCTGCGCATCTGCATGCGTTTGCCGGTCTGTGAGCCGCCCAAGATCTTGTTGGCTTGGAAATACAGTTGCGACTCGCGTTCCAGCGCGGCCTTGAACAACTTGAACTGGTCTGGGTTGTCGAACAACGGTTGCAATTTGGCTTGCATTTCCGGCGAACCAATGAGACGCTGCGCGGCATTAAAGTTGCCGCTAGGGTTCATGATCTTGCCGTACAAGTCGCGTGACACACCAGTGCGGAATGCGTCTTTTTCAGCCGCGCCCATGCCGCTGACTGTTTTGATGATCTGTTCATGATCCATCTTGCTGAAGTCGTTCATGCCGCTGCGCAACGCGTCTAGTACTTCCATGTCACCGGCGTATTGACCGCGCGCCGCTTTGTATTCAGGGACGAGCTGATCCAGACGGTCGCGGAAACGGTTCCTCAGCTCTTTCAGGGCGTTCGCTTCCGCGGTGCTCATGCCTTCGCCACGGAAACCCGAATCGATCGTTGCGTCGATGCCGCGCTTGATGTAATCCAGCGTGCGCACGTCTGGCGATTCTTTGATGTTGAACCCTTTGAGGATCGGAGAGCCTGTTGCGGCATCCGTTTCGTAAATGGGTTCGTAGATCTGCTTGAGCTTGAACTTGTTCGGATCGCCGCCAGAGACCTTTGCGGCCAACGCCTCTTTGTCTGCGATCGACTTTGCTTTCTCAAAGAATTTGGCAAACGTCGGATCAGCCAGCACTTGGTTGATGATCGGGTCATTGACGTCACCAACAGAATACGCTTTTTCGTAAACGCTGTTGGCGTTTTTGCGCAGCGTATCGAGCATGGTTTGTTCTTGCGCGTAGTAATCTTGCGGGTTCAACCCTTGCACCAATTGCTGATGCGCACGTTCGCGCGCACCTAGTTTTTGCTGGTTGAGCGTCGTCTCGACTTTGCGCGCGCCGCGGCCAGTGCGTTGCGCAACCGCTTCAGCCAAATCTGCCAATCCGGTGTCGACGTTAGCCACAACGCTAGGAACGCCCATCGACCGGTCTGACGCCATGCGTCTGATTATGTCCCTCGGTGAAACGCCAGACTCATTCATAGCTCCAGTCATTTTGCCGAGCGCTGCTTGTTCGACTCTGGTTTCAGTTGGCAGCAACCGTTGCGCGGCCCAATTTGCAGCGCCGCCCGCCGTCCTAGCGGCGACCGGCACACCAACACCGAGAATGCCACCCAGCGTTGCACCGCCAGCAGCGCCGGTTCCGCGTTCGCCTTCTTTGGCGACGCCAGCACCAGTTACGCCGCCTGTTACGGTGCCAGCCAACGCGGCTCTAGCCAACGGGCTGGAGGCCAACCTAGCTAGGGTACTAGCCGAGCGTGCAGCTTGAGCCGCGCCGATGCCTTGTCCACCAGGAACAAACATCGCGGCGACGCCGGGAGCCACGCCGCCTGTGAACTCTAAAGCCCCAGACGTGAACGGATGTTCTTGAGCATATTGACCATATTCAGAACGAATTTTCTGTACCAAGTCTTCATATTTGCCTTCTCCTAGTTTAGACCGCAACCACGCTTCGGCCTCGTCGCCCCAACCCATGCCGAGGCCTTGACCAAGCAGTGCGCGTGTGCCCCCAACCAACTGGTCGGCGGGGCGTTTCTTGTTGAGAACGAGATCGGAAAGGGTCACATCTGCCATCACTCAAGCCCTCCGGTTTTCGTGGTGTCCCTGTACAGACCCGCGTTGATCTCGTTAAGCCGCTTGTTCTGCCGCGAGATAGAAGCCTTGAGTGCTTCATAAGTGTTGCGCATGATCGCGGCGCGCTCTTCCCTGCTCTTGGAGTTGATGCCTTCCAGTTGCAGCAAGATGGCGCGTTCGCCTTCTGTCGGGTTGGCGCCGAACGATGCGCGAAGTTTGCCGACAGCTTCCTTGCTGAGCAAGTTTTCCATGGTGCGCGTCGCCACAACTTTCGGGTCGTTGCTGCTGGTGTTCTCCAACAACAGGCGAGTGCCTTTATCCATCAACGAAGAATCAAATGTGTTCGGATTCAGTTTGTACGCTTGCTGGATGTCTTTCAGCGCTTGATTGGCGTTGCCTAGGAGTTCTTCGGTGTCAGACTTCATCTTGACTTCCGCAGCACTCAACTTGGTGCCTTGTTGTTTGGTGTAATCGAACTTTTGCTGAGCCAGCAGCAAATTAGCTTGCGCAGCGCTCATGCCGGCGAGCAACGAGTCGATCTTAGCAGTTTGCGCTTCTAGGTTGCTGGCCGCGATGGCTCTGACGCGATCTTGGAACTCAGGCGTTCCAGGTTTCAGACCTTCGTCTCTGGCTTGTTTGCCAGCGGTGCTCTCGGCTTCGCCAGACTTCACGTATTGCTTGAGCAGCTCGGCCGTGATGGCACGCTTGTCCTTCATGTCTTCTGCAGCGAGGGTGCGCAATGTGGTGAGGTCTTCTTTGGCGCCAGCAACTTTCAGCTCTTGACCTTTGAGGGCCAACTGCATCTTTGTGGAGAGATCAGCTTTTTGCGCTTCCCGCACAGACTTTGCATAATCTGCCGCGACCGAACCAACGTTGGAAAGTTGTTCGCTGAACTTGCCCGTCTTTGTGGGCGAGCCAAAAGCAGAAGCAAGTTTCCAATACAGCTCTTCTTTCGAAGGCGCAGACGTTTGATTTTTCATCGCGTCCGTGATCATCTGAGCGAATTTGTCAGATTCTGCTTTGGCGGCGGTTCTTGCCGTCTTGAGCTCAGAGCTGTAATCAGTGCCAGTTCCGGTGTACTTGGACAACGTGGCCAGCATGCGCTCTAGGTCATTTTGCGGAGCGGCTGCAGCTTGCGGTTCTTGTTGCGATTGCGGCGGCATCGCTGGCCGTTGCGTGACCATCGCCATAGGCACGCCGGACGTATCCTGCGGCGCCATCGCATTGTTGATGAATCCGGGACTGACATTGCTCATTTCGTCCGGATTGTCGTATTTTTTGCTCAGGTCGACGAGATCGCCTTCGTCATAATGCGTGCGCACACCGCCGCCGTGAGCGTAGGGGACGAAATATTGTTTTTTGGTTGCATCCCATTGCGCTCCAGCGGGTACTCCGGCGGGCAAAGAGTTAATAGTATTGAACGCTAGAGAGAGTGGATTTGGCGCCGCACCGTTGATGTAATAGCCGCGCACACCAGCATTGAACGTCAAATTCTGACCGCCTGGACCGGCTTGCGTATATAAATTTGGGGTGAGGCTGGTCGAACCAGAAACTGGCGTAGCAGTCAAAGATGAAGACGATGGCGCATTGATGATGTTGCCGTAATAGCTGCCAGTCTGATTGTAGAGCTGTCGTCCAGGATCGTCGGTCGGTGTCAACGCGGTGTCGAACTGTTTGTTCAAATACATCGGCGTGTTCATTTGCCGCGCGGCGTAATTTCTCTTGTAATCGTTGTAAGCAGCTTGATCATCCAGATAGGTTTGGTTGGCGGCGTTGTAAGCGTTGTAAGTCCCTAGATCGGTATTGTATTTGGCCAAGGCCGTGTTGTAAGTTGGCAAATCTTTGTTGTATTTGGCCAAGGCCGTGTTGTAAGCAGTTTTTTCTGTATTGAATGCAGTCAAATCTGCCAAATAAGCATTGTAATTGTTCAGGTTTGTATTGTAAGCATCTCTTTGTGCTTGTGTTGCTTTTGCGCCTGGATCAGTTGGTTTTGCAACCGCTGTTGGTTGAGTACGCAACGTCGGCGCAACCAACGCCGTCGGCGCAGTAGGATTGGCGGGCGCCGGTCCTCCTGGCGCGGCTGCACCAGAATAACCTTGAATGGTGGGGGTGCTCAAACCGTATTGACGCACCAACCTGTCGAGTTCGTATCCCATCGCTCAATCCTTTAAATCAAACCGGCTGCTTTACCGGTGAAGTAACCTTGAGCTAGCTGCGACAGGGGCGAAGGTGAATAAGTCGCACCAGTTGTCGTGCCAGATTGGCTGGTCGTTTGCGGCGTTATTGGGGCCAACCCGCGGATTTGCGTGCTCAACCAATCGGCTTGTTGCCGCGGGTAAAGTTGTTCGGCATCGAATTGTGACTTGGCCGCATTGAGTTGTGTTTGTTGTTGTGCTTGTTGCGCTTGACCCGCGGCTTCCAAAGCAGCGACGTCTGCCGTGCGCATGCCTTGTTCTTGCTGCGCCATGTTCGCGACGTTTGTCAAGGCTGACATTTGCCGTTGGTAATCTGCTGCTTGCGCTGCTTGCGCTTGTTGCGCGGCAGTTAGGCCGAAATTTTGTTGCGCTTGACCCGCTGAGGCTCTTGCTTGCGCCAAATTGCCCAAATTTTGCATTTGTTGGCCGGTGAGCTGCCCTGATGTTTGGCCGAGGTTGGTCAAATTTTGCATCTGTTGCGAGGTCAATTGACCAGAGGTTTGCCCGACGTTTGCCAGATTTTGCATTTCTTGCGCGGTGAGCTGGCCTGCTGTTTGACCGATGTTTTGGTATTGACCGGCACCTTGCAACACACGGGAAAGGTCTGCGCCGCTGATGGACCCGACCGTACCAGCCAATTGTGCTTGGCGAGCGAGGTCGGCTTGCGATGCAGCGAGTGCTTGTCCATAACCTTGTTGAGCTGCTTGCGCTTGTTGGTTGAGGATTGCTTCTTGCGTGTCGCGCAAAGCACGCGATCCAAACTCTCCCATGCGGCTAGAACCAAACTGGCCTGCACGGATGAATTGATCGGAAACCGCCGGCAAAAGGTTTTCGCTCAGGTTGCGAGCACCTTGTTTTGCAATCACATCTAGCACGCCTTGTTGAAAAGGCGCCATGTAAGACGAGACGTTGGCTGCAGACGATTGAGCTGCAGCGTTCAGATAAGGGTTCGCGGCGTTTAACGCGCGGTCAGAAAGAGCTTGCGCAGTGGTCTGTTGCGATTGTTGCAAATAAGGATTAGCCGCGCCAATGGCAGAGAGGTTGCCAGCCTTGCTCAAATAAGGTTGCGCATTCCCATATGCGTCCAAAGCAGCAGCTTGGGAAAAATAAGGTTGCGCAGCACCAACAACATCCATGCTGGCCGACCGATCGAACAAGTTATTCGCGGCATCCAAGTTTTTTGCAACGTCGCCCTGCCGCAAATAATCTGCTTGAGCTGCGCGCAATTGATCTGCAGTGCTTTTTGTAGCGAAATCTTTCATTCCGCTTTGCGCATAATTCATGCTGTCTTTCCAAGCACCTTGGTTCCCTACGACATCTTGGTATGCTTGTTGTTGCAGCGGCGATAGCTCTGCAACCGTAGGCATGTCGTACGACTGGTAAGGCTTGTTGGCGATGTTTTGCGCAACTTGGATTTGATTGTAAATTGCGTCTTGCAACCACTGCGGTTGGTCAGAGGTTGTCTTGACGTAAGACGTCGCTGCTTGCGGCGAACCTTGGAATAGACTTCCCATCATGCAACTCCTTGGATGTATGCAAGAGGCGATTTAGCCGCGGGGCTGAATTTGCCTTTCGCCAGCACCTTGCCTTTTTGTTGACGCAATTTTGCTCTCATTTCGTCCAAACGGCGCGCACCTTCTTCAGTTGAGCCATCGCCCAAAAGCGCGACGGTCTCAGCATCCATGACATATTCGCCATCCGACAGCTTGGCGTCGATGGTATCTGCGCGACCAGAGCCAGCACCGCGTGCCATACGAGCGATATTGCTCAATGCGCCGCCGCCGGCCATTTTGGGCGTTTGCGTATTGTATTGGCCGGAAGTGATTTGCGGCCAATAACGGGCCATATATTGGTCCAAACTCAAATTCGCTTGATTTGCGTCTTGTTGCAACTTGTTCCAATCCCACTGTATGGATGGGCGATTGAAATAGGCTTGTTGTTCAGGGGTCAATCCTTGAACTGCTTTTTGCACATCTGGCGGCGCTGACGTGAGAGCATTTATAGCGAGCGCGCCGCCGATGAGTGTTTTCGCGTTCAAACCGCCAAACAATCCAGACCCGCTTTGCGAAGTTTCTTGCACGGCTTGTTGCGCGGGCGTTTGAGCTGCATTGCCGAAATAATCCGGATTGCGCATGACGCCGTCCGGCCCTTGCACCATGTTGGTCGTCTGCGGATTGTTTTGGATGGTCGACTGGCCGTTGGGGAAATATTCTGGGTTGCGGTAAACGCCGTCTGCTGGCATTGAACGATCTTCGATCGGTGCTGGTTTTTGCGTGCCGACGCCCATCAAACCAGAGGCCAACCCGCTCAATGCGGTTTGTTTCAAATCTCCACCGGCAGTCAAAGCATTGCCGGCACCCCGCAAACCGCGGACCACGCCTTCCGGCAATCCAGAGCCGCTCAAAGAACTGCCGAGATATCCAGAAGCCGCGCCGGTCAGAGCGCCCGTGATTGGATTCTTACCTTGCAGCGCAGATGTGCCTGCGCCGATCAAGCCGCTGCCAATAGCCGATTGCACACCTTCGCTGGCTCCAGGGGCGACGGCTGAACCCAATTGCCCACCAAGGCCAGCACCCAAACCGCCGGTGACAGCGCCGACCAGCGGGTTGCCACCACTAATCGCTGAATTCAAACCTCCCAGCACCGCACCACCAACGATCGGCGCAAATGTTGTGCCAGCGCCCAATGCGCTACCAATCGCGGTTCCGATCCCAGGAGCGATGAAACTCAAAGCGATAGGAGCAACAGCACCGATGATTTTGCCGAGCAGACCTTTATATTCACGCAAGCCTGTTTGCGGGTTGATTGTTCCAGAACCGCCCATGGCCTGCAGCATTGCGGCTTCACGCGGATTGATATGAGCCAGCATGCTGTCGCCGCCGCGGCCAGCAGCAGCGACTCGACGCGCAGCAACAGTCAGACCGCCGCGAGCATAACCGCGTTGTCCCAATCGATCTTGCAAACCGTACAGCGCAACCAGAAGCGAAATGATAAACACAGCATCGAACTGCGGCGGCAGTTGTCGTGCGTCGATGACGCCGTCTCTGACAGCGGCTTCAGCTACTTCTTGGTACTTGTCTGGGTTGTTGAGGACGAACTCAAGCATCTTGATAGCATCATCAAGATCCTCCGCGACAATCGGCATGCGTTCGAGTTGTTGTTCGATCGCATCAATGATCTGACCGAATTTCGGATCGGCTTCTGCCATCCGCATGATGGTGTTTTTATCCATGTCGCCCTCTAAACCACTTGTGGTTGTGGTATTCTTCTGCTAGAAATCCATAAATGCAAAGGTCGTCGCCATCTTCGAATGCTTTCCTGACGACGCCTTCCGGTTTGAACCCAAAATGCTCATTGATGCGTTTTGCTTCAACATTCTTGCCGCGCAACAGGCCTGTGACGCGCACAACTCGCAACTTGTCAAAAACGTAACCAAAGATCTCGTTGAACATCGAAACAGTTTCTTTTGGCCGCGGCGCTCTTTTGTCGCTGATGACGATGTTTAGGTCGATGTTGCGAGCGCTGAAATTGGTCATGACGACAACGCACATGAACTTGTTGTTTTCGTCGACCGCAGACAGACAGCGAAACAACGACGGCGGTGCGTCAATTTGCAGCTTTTTCCTAGCCCATTCTTCCGCTTCATCTTCACGATCGAACCCTATGAATCTCATTCAACGGTCTGACAAAAACGTTGCGCCCATTCGCGCCAATCGTCAAAGTTGTAAGGGATTGGTATATTCTCTTTGAGAGACGCGTTGTTGACAAACTGCATCGCCCAATCTTGCCAACGCGTTTCATCCATCAGACGACCAAACGCACCATACGGATCCAAATCCAACGCTATCTGGTCTGCCCAATCGCGCAGATCCATCCCCGTCGGAAGAGTCACTCGAATGCCCATTATCCAAGCACCGTCCTGTCGCCGCTGTCGAAGTGGCCGATGATTTGACCCATCTGGTAATTCCCATAAACTTCGTTGGATTCGAACCGGACGCGCAACTCGCGGCGTTGTTCTTTCAGCATTACGATTTGTTGATAAGGTTCGTTCGCAGTTTGTGGGAACGTGAAGATGCGGCTAGTAACTTCCGGCGCACGAGCGTTCGCTCTGCCTGTAATCTGCACGGTCATCTCGCCAACTTGTACGAAATCAGGCTCAATGGCCGTGATTCTAATCGCTTCGTCCACACCTTGCACAAGCCGCGAAAGGTCGGAGGTCTCGAAGTAACTCATGATCGGGTTGATGTTCGGGCCGTCGATCTGGTCTACGCCTTGCTCATGCACCCAAACTCTGTACCCAGAACCAGAGTCAACGACACCGGTCAAGATCGGCGCGGCGAATGAATTGTTAAAAGCACCGGCAGAACGGCCGCCATTGGGCAATTCTGTGTCATACCAAGTGTTTTCGCGCACATTGTAGATGACGGCATGACTGCATTCTATTGCGTCGCCGCGTGGATAACACCACCAAATTTCACCATAGCGCGGCACTTTGTATGCAAATACTTTTTCTTTCTGATCTGAATTCAGACCGTCATAGAAATAGTTGATGTTCATCTGGTTTGGAACTTCACGCACCACACCGTTGAACATCAAGAAGCGGTCCACACCGGCCCAGAAGAAGACGCCGTCGTAATCGACCACGCTGTCTGGTGACAAAATTGACGTGTCTGTCGCAATGGTGTCGAACTGAAATACATTCGCGCCGCCGGTGAAAGTAGCGCGTATGACGGCGTCGTAAGCCCAGAAGATGCCCGCCGGTGCGGTTCCAGAGCCTGCACGCAGCGGCAATCCTTTGACTATTTTTTGGCCCCAAACGCGAGCAACGCCAGAGCCAGAACTTGTGAAGTCTGTCGGGTTGCCTGGAACAGACCAAGTGATGGTCCCGTCGGTGCCGTAATACATCAGGTACGGATGCAGCACAACAATGCCGCCTGTGGCATTGGTGTTGGCCCGCAACGTGATTTCAGTCAGCGGCGCAGTTCCGAGCACTTGTCCGTAAAATACTTGCCCGCCTTCAGAGTTGCTAATGTAATCGCCATTTGGGGCAACTTGCGCAATCAAATAGTTCAAGTTGCTGGATGAGTCGTATTGGTAATCGAACATCCATTTGTTTTTGCTGCTGGCGACCAACGTGCTCGGCGTCCTGTCAGATATCACAGAGCTGTTGCCGGTATAATCTAAGGTGAACCGCTCTAGGGTGGACGTGCCGCCTGTGTGGCAATAAACGTAAAGTTGTTGCGTGAAGGTGCTGAAGCCCTTGCTGATTTGTGTCAGGTATTTGGTCGTAGACCTGTAGCCACCGATCTTCCGCGGCAATCCACGTTGAAAGCGCACCCACTGACCATCCACGTAGAAGTCGCCTTCATACTTGGTGCCGTCCCGCTTAATGCCGGGATTGGATCGGAGTATCGCGGTGGATTCTGGCATCAGAATGTACCGCCGACGACTACGCCCGCCGGAGCGACGCCCAGAGCGGCATAAGCTGCGGCTTGGTCGGCAGCCGTGAACAACGCAATGCCTGTGGACGTCCCACCCAAATTGATTCTTGCGCCGCTGGCTGCGGTCGCGCCCGTGCCGCCTTGGTCGACTGCCAGCGGCAAAGACACACCAACCGTACTAGCGTTCAAAACATTTGTGCCGTCACAATAAAGAATCGCACGCTGACCTTGCGCAATGGTCACACCAGCCGTCGAGGGCGGCTTGATGGTTAAGGTATATGCGCCGCTTGTTTGGTTATCCACCCAATATTGCTGGACTGTAGCCGGAACTATGACAGAACGGTTTCCGGTGAGCGTGCCGCTGAATCTGTAAGAAACACGGTTCAATTCCGAACCAGTCAAGGTGTAAGCGCCGGTGCCGGCAATGTTGATCACGGTGTAATCGAAAGCAAACAGAGCCGATCGACCGAAACCAATTGTGTAAAAAGAAACGCCATCACTAGCGATGATTGCAGAATCGCTGGGTTGCAAGCTCAAAGTGGCGGAACCGTTGATGGTTATAATGCCTGGAGGCGTTGCCACGATAGCACCGGAGCCGCTGTTGCGCAAATAGCAGAACCAGTTATTACCCACAACAGTCGGGTCTGGCAAGGTGAAAACGCCGCCAGCACCAACCCAGTTGAACATATTCGCGCGGTCGTTGACCGTAGACGTGTAATTGGAGTTGAACTGAGTTACAGGGACCGACTGGCTGAGAAGCGTGCCGACAGCTACAATGCCTGTGCCGGCCAGAGAAGACGCATTGACCGTGGAGGTGGTGGCGCCGAACTGCAGGATGTTCCAGTCGCCGTTTTCGGTGGTGTTGTCGGTCAGGTAGATCTGCCACAATTCACCGGTGGCAACCGTCATAACTTGCGTGCCGCCAGCATTGCGGACTGTGATCGTCTGAGCACCTGTGTTGTTGAACAGGATGGTGTTGCCAACGCCAGACCTCATTGCGTCCGGCAGATAAATGCTGCGTCCGGCACTCGCAGCGGAGATGTTGATGATGCGAGTCGCGAGATTGGTGTTGACCGAAGTTTCTTCTGGCCAGCTCAACACAACGTCAACCGTCAAAGCCAAAGCGCTGTAGCTGATCTCGCTCGGGTAGATGTTAGCGCCGCCGAATACGTCGGTGTACGTCGTCATTATGCTTCACTCCTAGTCGCGGAACGATCGAGGATGCGCTTGAGATCTTCGTTGTTTACCGCCTGCGCCGTGCGCTCGTACATCGCTTGCCAAGTCTGAATGCGCTCGTCTTTCTTGAGGAACGGCGTTGCCTCCAAAAGACATGCGTACAACAAAAGGTCTGGGGCATATTCGGTCAACCAGTTGGTCTGCAGATCGTCGCCGATCAGCGCAGGCTGCTCGTAATACAACACCTCGAGGGTCTGCGTATCATCAGGCGTCGGAGCGAACAACCAGTGCTGGTAGTCGTAGTCTGCGTAGAACTGCGGCGTGCCAGTTGAGGCTTCATCAGGCCAGTAATTGCGCAAATAGTCGTAAGAACGGGCAAAAATCGGCACGCCGTCAACAGTCATGGAGACGGTGTCGCGCCAGCGGTCTGGCTTGAGGTAGACGGCCAAACCAGCTTGAAACGGCATTTGGACTGCGCGGATGAACCCCTGAATCTTCAGGTCGCGCGCACAGCGGCGCTGCGCAAACGTCACAAGACGCGGCAGCTGATCGTAGACTATGGGATCGCTTTCTTCCGTGAAGCCGCGCTCTAGGTAGCGTCTGATGTCTACCAGCAGGCTGTCGTACGTCATGCTATAGCTCATACACTCTCCGAAGTGTCAGCAGCTGATGCAGCATGCGTCCGTTTTGCTTGAATTATGGCCTAGAAAACAACCTCCAGGCAATTTATTCATGATGCGTAAAGAGCACAAATTGTACTTATGGATGGAACACGCGCTTGCCGCTGGCCGGTGGAACGATCTGAACGTGACACCATCTTGGTGTTGACTCAGGGTGCTCCAGCCACAGACCGATGGCCTCTAGCTTGTCCGTGTTAGCCAGACACCACGCGTCGATGACGCCCTCGGGGTCGGATAGATCGCAAGCGCGGCACAGCAAATGGTTAGACTTTTTCGCCGCACCGGGCGTGGATGAATTGACCGCAGTCGGTCGCCAGCC
>Ga0214923_10004562_pt1 | contig 16643 bp, 13 predicted proteins | sample LL1510_MetaG_FD_177993 | JGI IMG/M metagenome (GOLD analysis project Ga0214923, IMG submission 177993) | Freshwater microbial communities from Lake Lanier, Atlanta, Georgia, United States - LL-1510 | ecosystem: Environmental > Aquatic > Freshwater > Lake | place: USA: Georgia | collected...
CAGCTGGTAATGGTGGCGATGGAAAACTATCAAATACTCCCCTTATTCCAACTTATTACGGAGGTGGAGGTGGAGGAGGGGCTGCTGTTGGCGTATATGCAAATGGTTCCGGAGGACAGGGTGGTGGAGGCAATGGAAATTCTAACGGAGGAGGCATAGCTGGAACAGCAAATACCGGAGGCGGTGCCGGAGGAGCATCTGCTCCAACCACTTCGGGAACTGGTCAGCAATTTGGAGCAGCAGCGGCTGGTGGTAGTGGGATTGTGATTATTCGTTTTAATGCTGCATTGGTTTGGAAAGTTACTAGTGGTTTAACCTTTACTCGACAATCAACAGGAGGTGAAACAATATTAACTTTTACTGGCGGCACAGGAACCATTACATTTTCATAAGGATAAAATTATGGCACATTATGCATTTATAAATGATACTAATACTGTAGTAGAAGTTATTGTTGGACGAGATGAGAATGAAGGAGTAGACTGGGAACAACATTATAGTGAGATCAGAGGACTAAAATGTTTACGAACTAGTTATTGGACCCTTAGTGGAATAAATACCAGAACAAAAGAAAAGGGTTTTCGTGGCAATTATGCTGGAATTGGTTATTATTATGATGAAAAATTAGACGCTTTCATACCGCCCAAACCATCCGAAGACTGTTTAATAGATGAGAACACTTTTACTTGGATTTGTCCAGAATAATTTTGACTATAATAGTGTATAATTATATTAGTTATATTATTTAATATATCAATTACTAAGGGAAATAATATTATGGCTTGGAATAATGAAATGCCTATTATTGTACGAACTTTAATTAATGATTTATCCGATACTCCAATGTATAGCGATGAAAGATTGTTACAAACCATAGTTGTTGCAGCTAAGTATGTTCAATTTGACGTTGTTTTAGATCATCAATATCAATTGAATATTATTAATCCAGAAATTACTCCCGACCCCACCGTAGATGATGATAGTATATTTATCAGTCTAACATGTTTAAAAGCTGCTTGTCTGATTGATCAGAGTGTTTTGAGAACCAAAGCTGCCTTAGAAGGTATAAGAGCAGCATTAGGTCCAGCTCAATTAGCAGTTGGCGGTAGTTTAGCTGGTTTGAAAATGATTATAGAAGAAGGTCCATGTGCAGCTTATGATGAATTAACTAGTCATTGGGATGTTAAAGAAGCAACAGCTATCAGAGCAGTTCTTAGTCCATTTGTTGGCAATAGATTTGATCCAACAAGTCTTACATATCCTGGTGACCCAAGAAGAGATTTATATAGTTAAATATAGAAAGAATTTATGCCAGCAGCTAGTTATAATTTTTTAATTGAACAAGGGTCTGAACATAATATAGTATTTAAATATTTAGATGCTAATAATAATCCTATAGACTTATCTAATAAGTGTGTTATTTTAAGATGGATTGATAGCAATAATAACATCAAGACATTTTCTTCTGCCACAACTGCAAGCTTAGACAATGCTAGTGGCTATTCTTTAACAGCAGATAATCAAGGTTCTATTACATTTAAAATAGCTGCTAATAAAACAAAAGACTATGATTTTACAACAGCAGTATACGATCTTGATATAGTAGAAACTGTTGGATTAGTAATTAAGAATACTAGAATTTTAACGGGTACTATTGGACTAGTTACTAGAAATTTCACAATATGCGAAAATTGTGCGTTAATAAATGCTGATCCCGATGTTCCTTTACCTAATGATACTAATATAGTTCCAACTTTAACTCCAACTAATAGCGGCACCCCGGTGCCAACACCAACTATAACTCCGACAGAATTGGGAGATCTTTGTCTACCGGAGGATTGTATATCTTTAGATATTTTTTCTGTTGTGTATACAGGCTCAGGTATAACTATTAATGATAATCAAAATAATAGTGGAACTATTAATATATCTAATACGGGCATTATAGAAAATGTTGAATTAGCTATTAATGGTCTTAAACATTCTAATCCTCAAGATTTGACATTTATTTTAACCCCACCATCAGGAAGTGGAATACTATTATCTGCTAATAGTAAAATTAATAATTATGCTACTAATTTTAGTTTTATGTTTAGCAATAAAGCTCCTTCTGGTAGTTATTTATCTAATATAACTAATGGAGGATTGTGTGAAATAGTTAATAAAACAGATACTTATATATTTAATAATCAAAATTTAACATATAGTTTTAATCATCTTTTTAATTCTAGTATTACTGGAGTTTGGACATTATATGCTAATGATAATGATATTGAAATTTCTGGTTCATTAGATTCGTGGAAGTTGATACTGACATATCAGAATACCGATGAAGGACAATATGAATAATGGAAATTATTTCTGAAAAAAATGGATACATAAATTTAGTAGTTAACTATAATGATTTATCTATATCAGATACAACAAATAATATTATTGTAAATCAAATAATTTATTCATATATAACAAAAATTAATACAGAACTAGTTTCTAGCGTAACAATACAAGAACCATCTATTAATATAGTAAATATTAAATAATGTCTACTAATCCTTTTTCAAATATTATAAATAGTAATTTTAAGAATCTTTTTAATGATGCTATTGATAGCTTATTAGAAAATAATGCTTTAACAGTTCCTTGTAGATTAATTTATTCAGGATCCAAAAATACTACTTATTGTAATAACTGTATTTTTGATCCAATATCTAAATTATCTAGTAATATTTATAACGGAAGTGGACCGTCTCCTTTTGCTGAAAATAGCATATGTCCAGTATGCGTGGGGATGGGCATGAAGCATGGAGACAGTACTGAAGTTCTTTATTTAGCAGCTATATTTGATAGTAAATATTTTTTGAATGTTTCTTCTGGTAGTACTGTTAATATTGTTGATGGTATGGTGCAAACTATTTGTCATAGCGCATTACTACCAAAGATAAGAAATGCTAATGAAATAATAATTGATACAAATATAGAAAAATATGGTGGATATTCTTACCAAAGAGCAGGAGATCCTAGTCCTGCTGGTTTTGGTGATAATAGATATATAATTACTATGTGGAAACGTAAATGAAATTTGAAATACAGTTACTAGAAACTACAACAGAAATAACAAAATTAATATTAGAACAAATTAAAGATTATTTAGAACCAAGGTTAGATAAGGCAGCAATAAATATACAAAATGAGATTAAAACTTTATTAGCAAATGCTCTTAGACAAGAACCAGAATATCAATCATTAATTAGTGGTCAGCTTAAAGCAGAACTTGGGATACCTGATAGTAGTTATATTGACAATATAATTATTGCACTGGTTAATACTTTACAATTTACAAAAAATTCATTAATAGTTAAAAATTCTGGATTAGCAGGAGGTTTTAAACTTACAATGATAAAATCTGAAGATTTGGGAGGAGTTATTAATAATACGTTGGCTAGTATAGATTCTTTTGGAGGCAAAGTTCCTTGGCTAGAATGGTTAACTTTAAAAGGTAATGAAATTTTAGTAAAAGATTATAAAGTACAATTTGGTTCTAGCCCATATTCTAGATCGGGAATGGCTATTATGATTCAAGCATCTGGATCATCGTGGAGGGTTCCAGCCCAATTTACTGGTACTCAAAATAATAACTGGATTACCAGAGCTATAGAAAGAATTGAAAATAATGTGTATGATTTAATTATCAAAAGCATAGAGAAAGAAATATGACAACTTTTTTACATGTTAATGCTATAGGACAAAAAAATGCTATAGCAGCACTAGAAGATAATTTAAAAGGATTTTTAGATTGGTCTTTTTTAAATATTGGTGGATTTGTTAATATTGAAACATCAACCAGCGGATTATACGGTGATAATTTTAATACTTTAAAACCAGTCAATGATCCATCTCAAAAATCTAAAATATGGGAATCTGTACGCAAAGACTGGGTTTATGAGAGTGGTATAAACTATGAATCGCAGTCCCCGATACAAATATCTGGAATAAATCTAAATAATACATTTCTTCCTGCTCCAACAGGAAGTGGGTCATATTCTTATACTATAGATTATAATTTAGGTAGAATATGTTTTGATAACTATATGTCATCTAATAGTAGTGTTAAATTAAATTATTCATATAGGTTGGTTCAAGTTTATAAAGCTAATGAGTCTGAATGGTGGAAAGAATTACAAAAAGCAACTTATAATCCAGCTAATTTTAATTCTAATGGAGATAATAGTATTACGGCTAATCATAGAATACAATTGCCAGCTATTATTATAGAAACTATTCCTCGTACAGTTTTAATTCCAAGAGAATTAGGTACAACTCAGAATATTATTATTCAAGATGTTTTATTACATATTTTTACAGAAAATATCAATCAAAGAAATTTATTAGTAGAAACTTTAGTATTACAAAAAGATAAAACACTATCATTATATAATATTAATAAAGTGGTCAAAGATAATACTAATCCATTAAATAAAAATGGATCAAAAAATAATAATGGTAAGAACTATCCATACTTATGTGAAAATTATCGTCAACATTGGTGTACTATAAAAAATAGTACCATAACAGAATTAAATTCTTTTAGTTCTAGTTTGTTTAATGGAATAGTTCGTTGGTCAGTAGAAATTTTTCCTTGAAGAAGTATTTATTGGTGTATCTATTTTTGATAGAATCAGATTACCAACACAACCAATCATTATTCTAATAATCAATTCGGAGATTAATTATGACAGCCAATAATAGAATTTTCTATGCTTCACAAGCTGTAGCTCTTAAGCCACAAAATTCAGACGGATCTTCAACTTTTAATGATGGAGACGGCTGGTATAGACCTCGTGGTGTTCAAAGTGTTGGTATTACAACTAACTTCAATCTAGAACAAGTTTTTCAATTAGGTCAATTAGAAATTTATGACCAGATTGAAGACGTGCCTGAAATTGAAGTAACCATGAACAAGGTTCTTGATGGTACTCCTCCACTATATTTAATGTGCATGGGTGGAGCAGGAGGCATCGGTGATGCTAGTGGCGCTGAACTATCTGCTGTAGCTAATAATAGAGTTAATTTTAGATTAGGAATTTTTTCTGATGCTAATACAGCAGCCACAGGCAGTGCTCGTCACTATGTTGATTGCAGTGGTATGTATTTATCAAGTATCTCATATACATTTCCAGTTGATGGTAATGCCACAGAAGATGTTACTTTAGTTGGTAATAACAAAGTATGGAATAGTGGTCTTTTTGGTGGAGCAACCAATAATTTAGCTGTTTCTACTAGTGGCTCTTCTCCATCAACAGCAAGACGTTATAGTTTAAGCTACGCTGATTCTATCTTACCCACCGGATTAGGAGGTTTACCTATTCCAAGTGGTCGTTCAGAAAATCGTCCATATCTACAAAATATCACGATCAGTTCTGATCTTGGTCGTGAAGCTATTAATGAACTTGGTAGAATGGCTCCATATTTTCGTTATGTTAACTTCCCGGTAGAAGTTACTAGCGAATTTGAAATTGTAGCTGCCGATGGAGATCAAATGAATGCTGACGATTTTTCAAGTAAAACAGGATGCGGACAATCTTATAAGAATCTAACAGATAAGACTATTAGAGTTGTTGTTTGTGGTAGTGGAGTTGGCGATTCATTAACTATTGATCTTGGCAATAAAAATAAACTTACCAGTGTTAATTATACCGGAGGAGATACTGGTGGTGGTAATGCTACTGTTACATATAGTTTCCAAACTTTTAATAAACTTGTTGTAACTGGCTCCGGAACATATGCTTCTGACACATGGGTCGATGATACTGAATAATAGCGTAGACTGATAAATATAGGTTAAAATATAAAGGATATGGTTAGAGGACTAAGGATTTTAAAATGGACGAATTATTTAATATAATAGGAAAATTATATGTAGATCTTTATAATATGCAAAAAGTATTAGAGATGCTACAAAAACAGGTTAAAGATAAAGATTTAGAAATTCAAAATCTGAAACAAATCAGGACAAAGGATGAATGATGCAGATGCTGAGTTGTTATTATATAGAATACTATCAGGCAAATTAATATTTTTTTATAATAGCGAAAAATATGAATTACGATCACCAAACTATGATATAAGATATGAAGCTCAATTATTGTATAATAAAATTTTGGACGATGAAAAATATAATCAATGGATCAGAGAGGAAGATCTAAATTCTTATCTTATTTATTTAGGCTTATGGACAAAAGATACATTAACGATAATTAAGGATTTAGAAAAAAAAATAGATTTCTATAAAATAGAATTATATAAATCAGCTTTTTTCCCAGATAAAGAAAAAAATAATAGAAAAAATTTAGAACAAATTAGAATGCAATTAGATAAAATTATGATTAAAAAATTAGATTTATTAACCCACACCTTAGAAGGATATGCTTCATCTATAAAAAATGAATATATACTATGTAATACTTTATATAAAAATAATAAACTTATATTCATAGATAATATTCATAATTCTCAATCTTCATATACTTATTTTAATAATTTAGTTAATAAAATTAATTCCCATAGTATTTCTATTGTTCAATTTAAAAATATAGCAAGAGATAAATTATGGAGATCGTATTGGACTTGTAATAAAACAAATATATTTAATAAATCTATAATAGATATTACTGATGATCAAAGAACTTTAATTAATATTTCTAGAATGTATGATAGCGTATATGATCATCCAGAGTGTCCTAATGATAAGGTTATTAATGATGATGATATGTTAGATGGATGGTTATTATTACAACAAAGAAAAGCAGAACAAAATAAAAATCAAAAAAGAGTGGATGAATTAAATCCAAAACTTAAAAATGCTCAAGAAATATTTTTAATGAGTGATAGTAAAGAATCTTTTGAAGAAATAATGTCCCTGAATAGTCAAGAATCAAAAAATAGAATAAAAGAAAAAACAACATATATTGATGCTATGGGTATTGCAAAAGATAATGAATTGCCAGATGTTAGAAGAGATATACAATTAAAAGCTAATCAAATATTTAAAAATAAAAAATAGGATAATATTATGAATGAACAAGATTTATTAAATAATATATATAAAAAATTTCAAACCACAATGATTGGTGCTTTAGCTCGATTCGAAGAAAATTTTGGTTATTTATGGGATAATAATTCTAGAGAAGCTGAAAGATTGGAAATTATGTGGGAAAATACTAGAAATAGCATTTTAAATAATGGCAATAAACAAGCTAGATCTGCACTAAATGAAATTATTGCTTTTATGGACCAGGATAAAAATAAAGTTAAACAAAAATATCATTATAAATTTTATTTTGATAAAAATTCTAATCAAGGAGATCAACAATGAAAACAAAAACTTTTACTTTAACCATTGATAATAAAGAACAACATTTTTTGGTTCGTAGCCCTTCTTTGAATGATCAAAGAGAAGCTCAAAAAATTTATAATCAAGCTTTTACAGATGCTATAAAAAGTAAAAGTGTTGTTAGAGCTAGATTAGACGATCTTTTAAAAGATCAAGGGCTATGGGACGATACTAAACAGGCTAAATTTACTTCTTTACAAAGAGAATTATCAGAGGGTGAAAAAAGATTAGCAAAAGGAGGTTTTAGCTTGAATGAAGCCAAAGATTTAGCTATTAAAATGAAAAATACTAGAGATGAAATGAGAGATCTTATTAGCGTAAGAACATCTCTTGATAATCATAGTGCAGAGGGGCAGGCTGATAATGCTAGATTTAATTATTTAGTTAGTGTTTGTGTTTTATCCAATGAAACTAAAGAACCAGTTTTTAAAGATATGGAAGATTATTTGAGCAGATCTACAGAACAAGTTGCTATCGTTGGGGCGCAAAATTTAGCAAATATGATATATGGACTAGATAATGACTATGAAGGTTCTTTACCTGAGAATAAGTTTTTAAAAAAATATAAATTTGTTGATGATAAACTAAGACTTATTGATAAAAAGGGTAGACTTATAGATGAAGATGGTCGATTAATTAATGAAGATAATCGTTATATTAATGAATCTGGTGAACTTATTGATAAATATGGAAATAAAGTTAATAAAGACGGTGAATTTATTGTTGAATCTCAACCATTTTTAGACGAAAATGGCAATCCTATTGTCGAAGAGGTTTCTGCTATTAAAGAATCTTCTGATGCGCCTACTAGTACTACTACTACTACAGATAATAAAAATGAAACTCAGTCATGAATATAGAAGATTTATATGATGATGATGGAGAAAATTTTGATATAGAAGAACTATTTGAATTCGAAACATTAGCAGATGAGATCATCTCGGCTTCTAATCATAGAATTCATTATGGCTGTCATTCTATACAAATAAAACCAAGAACAAAAAACCAAGAACATATTAATTGGTATATTCCTGCTGGTGTTCAAGAAATTAATTTAAATACTAGTTTTAATTTAGATAATCTATTTGAGCTTGGACAAATTGATATTTATGATCAATTAGAAGGTATTCCAATTGTAGAAGTAGATATTTCTAAAATTTTTGATGGAACACCATCTGTCTATAGTATGACAATGTGTGGTGGTATTAGTGGAATTTCCTATGTTAATGATAAAAATTTAATAGAATTATCAAATAATCAAGCAGATTTTCAATTGGGTATTTGGTCCGATCAAGTTTCATCAACAACCGGAGAAGCAAATTTTTGGGCATATTGTTCTGGGATGTACGTTAAAGGAATCGAATATAATTTTGATGTAAACAATCTTTTTACTGAAAAAATATCACTTATAGGACACGCAAAAATATGGAATCAAGATTCTCCTATGGAGGATCTAAATACTACAACAGATCCATATTGGTCTGATCTTGGTTCACAGGCTTTTAGTGCCGCAAACAGATCTTTTTTTAGTCTAGAATATCCTAATACTATTTTACCAACTGGTTTTGGTGGAATAAATACTTCTTTATCTAATATTCACATACAAAATATTAATATATCAGCAGATTTTGGTCGTAATAGTCTTTTAGAATTAGGAAAATTTTCACCATATCATGCTGAGATCGATTTTCCTGTAGAAATTACTACTGAAATTAGTATTATTGGTACGGATGGTGATTATGTTCAGTCTAGCGAATATTATAATTGTCAAAATAAAGATAAAACGCCAGAATTTCCTATTAGACTTTGTGTTTGTAGTAATGGTTGTTCTATAGCCGGTCCTGGTAAATTTATTCTAGATTTAGGACAAAAAAATAAATTATCTTCAGTAGAGTATTCTGGCGGAGCAACAGATGGGGATAATGTTATTATAACATATCAATTTAAAACATATAATTATTTTAAAATTGTTCAGTCTGGATCTTATGACAATCATAATTTAATTGATAATTTACCAAGATTAACTCCATTAACATATAAAATTAATACTAATTTATCTGATGATAAATTTATACAATTACCATTAGATCAATTAACTTATTCAATTATTAACTGGGGAGATTGTACAGGACAAGTTGTAAGCGGAACTCCAGTAAGTTTGCCAAATCATACTTACGATAAACATGGAGAATATTTAATCACCGTTTATCCACAAAGACAAATTATTTCCTCATCAGGATCTGGTCTTGTATATACTACAGGAATGTTAGGCGGTGGATTATTAGGTTCTTCAAATTTTGTTAATTTAGATAGCGTTACCGCTTGCTATTCATTTGGTAATTATTCTTTTCCGTCTCTAGCATATTCATTTGCTAATTTAATTAACCTAACCACTCTGCCAAAAATTTGTCCAAGTTCCGTTGTTAATATGGAACATATGTTAGAAAATAGTATAAAATTTGATTCAAATATATCATATTGGAACACTTCCAATGTTACAGGAATGAATAGCTTATTTAAAAATGCAAGATCTTTTAATAGAGATTTATATTGGGATACTTCTAATGTGACAACAATGCGATCAATGTTTGATAATGCTGTTAAATTTAATGGTAATATTGATTCTTTTACGGTCAATAAAGTAAAAAGTTTTGAAAGAATGTTTTATAGCGCTTCAGGATTCAATCAGTCTGTAGATGGATGGACTTTGGAAAAAGCAAAAACAACTCGTTCTATGTTTGAAAACGCTGTATCTTTTAACCAAAATGTAGAATGGGGACCATTAGGAGATCCAGGGCAAGATCCAGATGATGGCACAACCTGTTTTGAAACTGTTGAAGCGATGTTTAAAAACGCTAGTAATTTTAATAGTAAAATAGATCTAAATATGTCTATATGTTGCAATATGGGTGTGGACCTAACGAGCATGTTTGAAAATGCTAGTAAACTTACAGGAAAACCTAAGTTTAATATTACAACAACAAGAATCAAATCCGCTAATGATATGTTTAGCGGGGCTTCTGTTTTTAATCCAGAAAAAACTAGCTTAACAAGTTTAAACAACAACACCGGACAATTTACTATTCAAGGTATTTTTAAAAATGCACAAGCTTTTTCTGGAGATTTACCATTAAGTTGGCAAGATTCTTTGACAGGAACTTTAGATGGATCTTTTTATAATGCTAAATTATTTAATTTTAGCGGTTTAAAAGACTGGAAAACCCATACTATTACTAGTATGATAGAAACTTTTCTAGGAGCAACAGGTTTTAATCAAGATATAAGCAACTGGTCTATAGAAGGTTTAAATCTTGGAACTGTTTTAAAAGATTTTATGTTGGATGTTACCTTGCCAGTATTTGATAATATAGAAAATAAATTTATACCGTCTGGATATTATACAGATTTATTAATTAACTGGTATAGCGGAATTCCGCCTTCGTTAACAGATCAGATTACAAATTTTGGTGCTTCGAGATATTTCTCTAGAGCGTGCGAAGAGAGAACAGCTCTTACAGAACCGACAGGTTTATATAGATGGATAATTAGTGATGGAGGTATGGTTCCTTGTGAATGGTATAATGCGTTCGGAATTCCTATTGGAGTATCAACAGATTGCGTTTCATTTTTATCTCCTCCAAGTGGAGCGGTTGATTGTACTCCGATACTTACTCTATCGGTTACCACAACTCCGACTCCAACAGCTACGCCAACACTCACAAACACTAACACTCCGACAGTATCTTCTACTGTTACTATGACTGCAACTCCAACAATAACAAAAACCACCACCTCTACTCCAACAACTACACAAACTATTACGCCTACGCCAACAATTACTTCTACTACAACCAATACTAATACTCCAACAAATACTCCAAGTTACTCTAGTAGTCAAACTCCAACAGCCACCCCAACGTCTTCATATTAAATATAATTAGACCATAATATTTAAAAACTAATTATTTATATCATAAATAATGGTGTATAATTAGATTGATAATTTATTTAAAAATTGTGCTATATTATATATTTTATTTAGGAAAATTTAAATCATTAGTGGGAAATTATGGCTCAATCTTTCAACCTCACCGCTCAATTAAATCTTAGAGGGCCAAATAATGTTTCTAGGATAGTTTCATCTATTAATAGACAACTTAGAAATATTAATGCTAATGTTAATCTTAATATTAATCAAAATACTCAAAGAGCTATTAATAATGTTAATGCTACATTAATAACATTAAATACTACATTAGCAACCACAACAACTAATTCTAATAACGCTTCAGCAGCTATTAATAATTTAACACAAGCATTAACTGGAATTACAAATCTTAATACTAATCAACAACTTACTAATGCTGCAAACGCTACTCAACAATTAGGCGCTCAGGCTAATAGAGCTGCTGGTGGAGGAGGAGCAGGAGGCGGAGGTGTTCAACAACTAAGGACAGAAATGGAAGAATTTGGTAGGGTAACTGGTTTAGCTCTTAGACGTTTTGCTGGATTTAGTCTTGTTGCTGGTGTTATAGGAGGATTAACAAGAGCTTTTGATCAAGGTTTTAGATCTTTTATTGATTTTAATCAAGAATTTGTTAAATTACAACAGGTCACAGGAGAGTCTGCTAACGGATTGGGTAAATTAGAAAAAACTATTACTGGTTTAGCCACTAATCTTGGAGTAGGTTCTAATGAATTAGCAAAAATATCTTCTACATTAGCACAGGCTGGTTTAAGTGCTAAAGATACTGAAAAAGCTCTTGAAGCTTTGGCGCTAAGTTCGTTAGCTCCATCGTTCGATAATATGAATGATACTGTAGAAGGATCAATTGCTCTTATGAGACAATTTGATATTAGTGCTGGAGATTTAAAAAGCTCATTAGGTTCTGTTAATGCCGTGGCAGCAGCATTTGCTGTAGAATCTAAAGATATTATCTCGGCTATTCAACGTACTGGTGGTGTTTTTGCTAGTGCGAGTAAAGGAGTAAGCGAAGGTAAACAAGCTCTTAATGAATTTATTGCTGTATTTACTAGCGTAAGACAAACAACTCGTGAAAGTGCTGAAACTATCGCTACAGGTTTGCGTACAATTTTTACACGCATTCAGCGAGGAGATACTATTGAGGCATTAAAAGAATATGGGGTTAATCTTACAGATCTTGATGGTAAATTCGTAGGAGCTTATAAAGCTGTTGAATTATTATCTAAAGGATTAAATACAATTGATCCTAGAGATCTAAAATTTAGTCAAATAGTAGAAGAACTTGGCGGTTTTAGACAGATAGGTAAAGTTATTCCACTTATTCAACAATTTGGAGTTGCTCAAAAAGCATTAGGAGTTGCACAGGCTGGAGAAACATCCTTAACGGAAGACGCGATTATTGCTCAACAATCATTAGCTAATCAATTTGCAAAAGTAAGAGAAGAATTTCTTGCGATGATTAGAGAAATTGGCGGTACAGATACATTTAAAAATATAGTAACAGGAGCATTAAGTTTAGCCAGTGCTCTAATAAAAGTTGCAGATAGTGTTAAGGGTGTATTGCCCGTAGTAGCTATTATAACAGCTATGAGAGGAGCTAGTGCTCTGAGGCAGTTTGGTACTGGTTTTCTAGGAGGATTAAGAGGAGGAAGAGGAGCAGCTAATGGAGGTCTTATCAATTTTGCAAATGGTGGGGCTGTTCCGGTAGCTCTAATGCCTGGAGAGACCGTATTGTCTCCCCAAGTTACAAAAAAAATAGGACTTTCTAAACTTAAAAAATTAAATCATGCTGATAAAAAGATGGCAAAGGGTGGTGGCGTTGGATTAGTTCCAGGAAGTGGTAATACTGACAGTTTTTATACTTCATTACCAGAGGGTAGTTTTGTTATTAGAAAAGCTGCAACAAAAGCTCTTGGCGGACCAGCTGGAGTAATTGCAGCCTCTAAATATGAGATAGGTGGTCCAGTTGATATTAAAAAATTGTCTAATAGATCTGATAGTGGTGCAAAGATAAGACTTTTTATGGATAAGTCTAATAATTTTATAGAAAATTCTGATACTGTAAAGGCTGAATTAAATAGAGAAAAATTATCAACATATAAAAAACCCGAAGAAAAAGACAAGGAATTTTTTGAAAATATTAAAAAACAAATAGAATTAGATGCTGGTGGAAAACAAATATTTCCAGTAAAGAAAGAGGAAAGAAAAAGATTTGATGCTTTAAGTGGTCCAGCAATAGAAACTATTTTAGCAAATCGTCTTAATGCTCAAAAATATCAAGGTAAAAGCCCATATAGCGACGTATCTAATGCCCCTATAGATCTTGTTGGTGGTAGAGATATTTATGAAGTAAAGTTTAAATCTGGTAAAACTTCTAATAATGAACTTTTAGCAAAATTATTAAGATATAAATTAGAAAATAATTTTATAAGTTTTAATCGTGCTGGAAAACCAAATAATAAGGATTTTAGAGAAAATAAACTAAACGAAGAAGATAATATAGATTTAGGAAAATTAACTTTAATTAGTGCAGAGAACACAAAAACCAGTGGCGAAAAAGTTTTAGGATACAAAAGTTTATTTATAAATTGGCTTAAAGAGAAAGGATACTATCAATATAATCTTGGTGGAAAAATTCAAAAATTTGTTGATGGTGGACTCAATGATCCAAAAGAAACTTTAGAAAAATATTATTATGGAAAATTTGACAATCCATCACTAGCAAATACAAAACAATTATCAAAAGAACAAAGACAAGTTTTAGCTAAAGATGTAAAAAATCTTAGAAAACTTAGAACAGAAGCTCCAGAAACTTTATATAGTTCTATTTCTAGAATTGCTTTTGATACTATGTCTAAACAGGTTGGATTAAATAAAAACCCAAATATTCCACCAGGAACAGATTCATACGATAAAGAAAAATACTATAATGAAGAAGTTAAAAAAATAATTGGTAAAAGTTTCCAATTACCAGGATTTGTTTCTACTAGTAAAAATTTTAGTAAAGCCAAGCTATTTTTAGATAATGCTCCTAGAAATGAAGCTCCCGATAATTGGGCCGCTATGATGACTATAAAAACTAAACCTAAAGCAAAAGGAGTTGATGTAGTAAATCAATTAAAAGATCGTAAATTAAGCGCTACAATTCAGGACATAAATCCTAGAACTCGTAAAATGGAAACTTTTTATCAAAAACCACCAGAAGAGGAAGAAGAATTTATATTATCTCCAAAATCAAAATTTAGAGTAGAAAAAGCTAACTTTATTAATTTATCAGACTATTATAAAAATTTATGGATGAATGTACAACAATATGAAAAAGGTGGTTATGCTTTATCAGATAATAAAATGATGTCTTCTGTATTATTTGATCGTCAAAAAAATAATGATATATTAGAATTTGATAGTATGACTAAAGGATTAGATTCTAATGATAAAAAGAAAAAATTAAATTTAGATAAATTAGGTTCTTTATTAGGTTTATCACAAACTAAACCATTTAATCAAAATAAAATAAAATCTAAAGATCAAAAAAATATATCTATTAAATTAGGTAAAGGAGATGTTGCGGAAGTAGATCCTTCTTTATTTTTACAATATGGTCAAATAGGTGTTCTAGCACAGGAAAAATCAAAGAAAGAAAAATTAGGACTACAAGAATCATTAAGAAAAACAGCAGCAGAACAATTACTTGGTCTTGGTAGGGAAGCTGGTATTAAAGATTTGGGAATAAAAATTCCAAGTAATCTTACTAAAAGATTACGCACAAATTTAATAGAAAATGGTACATTAGAAATAAAGCCAGTTTCTGACATTCTCAATAAAGCGCTTGCGATCAAAGGTACAACAGATGCTGCTGAAGAAGCAAGAATAGCTTCACTAAAGAAAGTTGCTATTGCAGGAATGTTCCCGTTTAATAAAAATAAAAATTTTACAAAATGGAAACTTGAAGATGGTCAAGGACTTAATGTATTTGTAAGGGGTTTTGATAGCTCATTATTGGATGAAGTCAAGGAAATGAGGAAAAGAAATCTTAAAACAACAAGAAATTTTGCTGCTCAAGTTCAGAATAAAAAAGCTCTTGGTCCATTAGCAGCGGGATCAAAGGGTAAAGTTTTTGGGCCATTTCAACCACTGGCTTTAGATTTTGATGATACATTAGCTCTTGGTACAAAAATGCTAGACCAAAATGGTGTGGAAGATTTATCATTTTATAGTGATAGAACAAAAGTTTCAGAATCTCTTAAAAAAGCTAGACCCACATCATTAGCAAAAAGATTAGCAAAAATAGAAACTAATAATCCTGGTTATATTAGAGCATATACCAGAATACTAACTGCTAGACCACAAAGTACAGCAGATCTAATAGCATCCACATTAAATAGATTTGGCCTACCATATGCTGTGCAAGATATTACTGGGGTTAGTAAAGGTATAGGCACAGATATTGCTAAAGCTAAAGTTGCTAATTTAGCTCAAGCAGAAAGAATCATAGATGATAATAAAAAAACCATTAATGCTGCTAAAGAAGCTGGATTTTCTGCTTTTCAATATAAAGAAGTTGGTAAATTATCTGGCAAAGCTCAAGAAAAATTAGGCAGATCAAATATTGAGGGGGCTATGCTTGAAGCTGCCACAGCATTGGCTATAGATTATGGTATAAATTTTGAACAAATGGATAGGACCAGATCTATAGATTTTCCTAATGGTCTTGGTAGAGCAGCACAACTTTTTAATGATTTACCGCCAAATATACCAACAGATATTAAAAGAACTTTAAATGGTGATAGTTTTACAAGTGCTAAAGAACAATTTAACAGATATTTTAAAGAAAATCCTCAAGCTTATGCTTTGGGTGGATTAGTAAGAAGATTTGCTGATGGAGGAGAAGCTCAAAAAGAATCAATAACACGAGATTATCGTCAATATAAAATTAGTGATGTTCAAAAAGCAATTGCAGAAGTTACAGGGAAATCCGTAAGTGCAAACGCTGCAAAAACTATGTTTATGGAAAGAATTACTCCTTCTGATGGAGGTTTTTCATATTATCGTTATCTTAATCGTTCTGTGTTACCAAGTGAAGAAGGAGCAATACAGTTACCAAAATGGTTTTCATATTATACTCCTGTTCCGCAAACATCATCCGCACTAGGACTAGATATAGACGCTAATACTGCTAGAACACAAAAATTAAAACGTATGTATCCAAGAAGAAGAGCAGATGGAGGACTTATAAATTCATTTGCTGAAGGCGGCTCAATTCCAGCA
>Ga0214923_10004563_pt1 | contig 16642 bp, 13 predicted proteins | sample LL1510_MetaG_FD_177993 | JGI IMG/M metagenome (GOLD analysis project Ga0214923, IMG submission 177993) | Freshwater microbial communities from Lake Lanier, Atlanta, Georgia, United States - LL-1510 | ecosystem: Environmental > Aquatic > Freshwater > Lake | place: USA: Georgia | collected...
ACGTTTTTCGTAGAGACGCTGGGCGTCATCATCTCTGCCGGCTTCGAAGGTCAATGCAAAATAAATCATAATCAAGAAGGCGTTAACTCCGATAAGTAAGTAGCCGCCAACGAAAAACCCCGGAATGCTGAGCGTAACAAAAATCTGCGCGCTAGCAATTAACAGCCAAAGAACGCCGCCCCAGGGCGTCGCTAGCCAAAGTCCGACGCCCGCCACCAGATCGAGTACGGCAAAGAAGATAATTGCAAAAGCGGCATTGCGCGGCATCACGTCAAATATGGATTGATTGGTCGCCATTACAATGCGCCAATGCAACAGCCCCTGGATAACCCAAAAAAGGGCGACAATACGCATGAAACGGAGTAATAGAACGCCCCATTTTGGCGCGTCGGTTACCGACGCTGGATCGCCAATTCTGATGGGGCGATAAGGATCTTCGCCATCGTCGTAAATTGTGCGATCGGCCATCTCTCGACCTTATTTCTGCCCGCGCCTGGAAAAGCGAACCGCCTCTTCCGCGGCCCTAAATAGCGCTTTAGACTTATTTACGCACTCATTATACTCATATTCGCCCTGGCTGTCATAGACGACGCCCGCACCCGCCTGAACATGCATTAAGCCATCTTTAACGATCGCCGTGCGCAAGACAATACAAGTATCCATTTGGCCGCTAGATCCAAAATAACCAATGCAGCCGCCATAGATTCCGCGTTTATCTACTTCGAGTTCATCAATGATTTCCATAGCGCGTACTTTTGGCGCGCCGGAAACGGTGCCTGCGGGGAAGCCAGCGGAGAGAGCGTCAATGCAGTCGTGTTTAGGATCGAGCTCGCCTTCAACGTTTGAGACAATATGCATAACGTGACTGTAGCGTTCGATACTAAAGCTATCGGTGACGCAAACTGAACCTGTTTTAGCTACACGCCCGACATCATTGCGCCCAAGGTCAAGTAACATTAAATGCTCGGCGCGTTCTTTCTCATCAGCCAGAAGATCTTGTGCGAGCTTTTCATCTTCTGTTTTAATATTGCTGCGCCAGCGCGTGCCCGCGATTGGGCGTATTGTAATTTTTCCATCCGCCGCGCGAACAAGGATTTCTGGACTCGAACAAACAATTTGAAAATCAATAAAGTCTAGGTAGCACAGAAAAGGCGCCGGATTCACCCGGCGCAACGCGCGATAGAGCGCAAATGCAGGGAGTTTGAAGGGTGCTGTAAACCGTTGCGATAGGACAACTTGGAAAATATCTCCGGCGCGAATATATTCCTTTGCGCGCTCAACCATTTCTAGAAAACGCGACGTCTGGGTATTGGAGACGGGATCTTGTGTTGTAAATTGTCCCTGCTGCTCGCTCTCATTCGTTTTTAATGGGAGATCTAATGCCGTTACGATATCATCTAGACGTTTTTTGGCGGCTGCATAGGCGGACTCTGCATCTAGCTGATCATCGCGCCTTACAGGGGTTACTACAGAGAGTTCATCCCTTACAGTATCAAATATGACCATGATGGTTGGGCGCACTAACAGGGCGTCTGGCGCACCGATCATGTCCGGTTTTGCAGGAGCCAAACGCTCCATTTGCCGAACCATGTCATAGCCAAGATATCCAAATACGCCGGCGGACATTGGCGGCAAGGGCAATGAATGGGCAATTGCTGATTGAGAAATCAATTCGCGCAGGGCGATAAGCGGCGCGGATGAGCACGGCGTAAAGTTATTTTTATCCCTGAGCGCATTGCGATTAATTTCCGCTTTATCCCCTATAACGCGGAATATAACGTCAGGATTTAAACCTATCATTGAATAGCGCCCTCGGGCGGCGCCGCCCTCGACCGATTCCAGCAGAAACGCCGCGTTGGAGCCGGAACTTGAGAGTTTCAAATAGGCTGAAACAGGAGTTTCGAGGTCAGCCACAAGTTTTGTAACAAGCAGTATGGGCTGGCCTTGCTCATAGGAGGCGGAGAAGTCATGAAAAGCGGGTTCTATGACTAAAGAATTCACTGCTCCTTATCCGCTCCTGTAAGGGATTCCAGAACTTTCTGGTTGATATCGACGCCCAAATGTTTCTCTAACCCGCCGACATATTGTTCTATGAGGTCATTTTGCAGCGCTGGTCTGAGCTGCTCGGCGATTGTTTTGGATTCAATTGAATTGGGATCGAATGCTGGATTAACGGACTCTTTGACGAAAAAAACCAACCGTCCGCCATCCACGGCGACCGATCCCGCGCCATGGGGCGGCGCATCGAAAAATTGCACAATTGTACTAGGCGTAAATTCTGGACGCGGCGCCCGTTTAATATCAGTCGCGCGTTTTACCTCAACATTAAAACTTTTTGCAATTTCTTCAATCGAACGGCCTGTGCGTAGTTTGGTTGCGGCTTCTTCGCCTTTTTCAGTTAACGCTTTTTGCGCAAAATCTGAACGCAGCGCTTCAACCACTGCTGGACGCACCTCATCAAAAGTTTTCTGTCTTGCTGGCTCGATTGCATTAATTTCGAACCATACATAGCCGCCGTCACGCGTGGCGACGGTATCATTATCTACGCCAACATCAGAAGCAAAGGCGGCCTTGAGTAAATCAAGGTTTACAGCAAGCTCATCAATGTTCTTTCCGTTTTTATCATGACCAGTATCATCGACGTTATCAATGACGCGCACATCGAGCTTAGCAGCAGCTGCAGTCTCTGGAAGCGTTTTCCCAGAAGCGCGTTGATCCTCAATGATATCGCGTAGCTTTTTAACCTCAGGCAAAGCCTTTTGGGCAGCGATTTCGTTACGTAATTCAGCAGAGGCTTGGTCAAGCGTTTTCGTAAAGACTGCCGGCGTTATTGACTTAACTTGAGAAATCACTGTGCCAAAAGCTGTTTTTACTGGTTCTGCAAGGCCAGGTTTGGCAACAGCAAATACAGCGGCTCCGACGTTAGGATCGCCAAAATCACGCTGTTCAACAAGTCCAAGGTTTACATCCTTGGGATTAAGGTTGAGCTCTTTTGCTAGCGCCTCGAGATCTAAGCCCTTTTTCAACTTAGCGAGGGCGTCTTCGGCCTCTGTTTCTGTTTTAAGCACAATTTGACGAACGTCGCGTTTCTCAGGAGCGCCAAATCTTTTTGTTTTTACGTCATCGTAGAGCTTTTTAATCTCGTCCGGGGACACTTCGTTTGGTTTGCCAATGCTGCTGGGACTGACGGTTAATATTGTAAGTTTACGATATTCTTTTGCTTTAAAAGCTTGCTCGCGTTCGTCATAATATTTCTTTAACTCTTCCTCAGAAGGCTGAGGCGTTGATGAGATTGCAGAGGTAGGGATGACAAAATAATCAACAGCGCGCGTTTCGTTGCGAAAGCGATGGATGGCTTCAATCATCAACGCTGGCGGCTCAACGCCGGCAATAACAATGTCGGACAACATTCTGCGGATATAAGCCGCTTTTTGCTCACTAATAAAACCCCGCTCGCTAGAGCCCGAGTCGCGAGCGATTTGTTTAAAGCGCTCTGGATCGAATTTTCCATCTACGCCCTGAAAGACTTTTTCTTGCGCTAGTAATTGTTGGGTTGTCTGATCGCTGGAGGCTAGGCCCAGAGCCCGAGCTTTCTGATCAAGAGCCGTCTCTAAAACGAGACGTTCGAGGACTTGTTGGTCCAGTCCAGCCTGCCGGGCCTCTTGATTGGTGACAGCCCGCCGCAGCTTTTGTTGGATCCGCCGCAGTTCCATCTGATAAGCATTGCGATAGGCGTCGACGGTGATCTCGCCCGACCCAACCCTTGCAAGACGTTGCGCCGTCATGCCGCGGAAGACATCGCCGACGCCCCAAATAGCGAAACTGACAACAATAACGCCCATCACGATGGCCATGATCGTGCGGCCAATCCAATTCTGCGATGCGACGCGCAGGCCTTCCAACATTGTTAACGCTTCCCTTGCTGACGATTGTGAACCGATGGTCCAGAAATTTGGCGCGGACTATAGGGAGGGGAGCGAGACCTGGCAATGAGGCCTGAGGCGGAAGCTCGGCGGCTTTTTTGGATAAGCTGAAACCAGCCTAGGTCTTGGACTATCCAGCTTGCGGCTTGGAATAAGTCTGGACTAACCAGGGTTTGGCGTGGGATTTGAGGCTAGCGGCAATCTCTTTTTCAAGCCGATCGACGCATTGGATCATGGCCAAGCCAGAAAATAAAACCATTCCGACCGCTAGCGACTTGGTCGCGCCTAGCTCAGGAGATCTAATGAATACCTCGGCTCGAGGAGGCAAAGGTAAGTCTCACTCCACGGATCCCCGACGCTTGCGTGCGGACCCTGAAGCTATTCGGCAAGCGTTCGAGACGGGCGCCTTTCCTTACAAAAAACCCCTGCCAGAGCGGATTTATCTCACGCGTATGGCCCCGCTTCAAGTTGAGCTGCTTAAGGCGCAAAGCTGGATCAAGGAAACAGGTCAAAAAATCGCGTTATTATTTGAAGGTCGAGACGCTGCAGGCAAGGGCGGCACGATTAAACGATTCATGGAGCATCTTAATCCTCGTGGCGCGCGTGTCGTAGCATTAGAGAAGCCCACGGAGAGAGAACGCACACAATGGTATTTTCAAAGATATATTGAACATCTGCCAGCCAGCGGCGAAATCGTGTTCTTTGATCGATCTTGGTATAATCGTGCAGGCGTCGAGCGTGTAATGAATTTTTGCACGCCGAATGAATATTTAGAATTTATGCGGCAATGTCCTGAATTGGAGCGGATGTTTGTAAATTCTGGCGTGAAGCTCCATAAATATTGGTTTTCAGTTACACATGAAGAGCAAAAACGCAGGTTTCTAGCCCGTGAAAAGGATCCGCTAAAGCAGTGGAAACTCTCACCAATTGATCTCGCCTCAATTGATAAGTGGGATGCCTATACTGAAGCGAAGGAAGCGATGTTTTTTTTCACAGACACAGCCGATTGTCCTTGGATAATCATAAAAAGTGACGACAAGAAACGCGCACGGCTGAATTGCATGCAACATTTTCTCTCAAGTCTTGATTACCCAAACAAGGATCACACAGTTGTTCATGGACCTGATCCGTTAATTTGCGGATCAAGCAGCCATGTTATTGCGCATGGCGGTCAAATGCTTGGTAACTCGCTTGATATTGAGTCAAAATAACAGGTTCGAAGACGATGACGCCACATCCGCTTATTGCTGGAAATTGGAAAATGAATGGATTACGCGCGTCATTGGCGGAAATCGCTCAGTTAGGCGCGCTTTATCAGCCCTCATTGCAACAAAAGACGGAATTATTGATTTGTCCGCCAGCGACGCTCCTAATTGGGGCTCAAGAAATTGCCGCTAGGGCGAAAATTGCCTTAGGCGGTCAGAATTGCCACTTTCTCGAATATGGTCCCCACACCGGCGATCTTTCCGCATTGATGCTCAAGGATGCTGGAGCCAGCTATGTTATTGTCGGCCATAGCGAACGTCGTCACGGCCATCAAGAAACTGACGCAGTTGTGCAAGCCAAGGCTGAGGCTGCTTTGAAAGCCGGCGTAACGCCCATTATTTGCGTGGGCGAGACAGGCGCGCAGCGGCAGGCTGGAGTGGCGTTGGCGGTCGTTGAGGAACAGATCAAGGCTTCTTTACCCGCTGAAGAATCATCGACGATAGTTGTTGCTTATGAGCCTGTGTGGGCGATTGGCACAGGCGTAACGCCAACTCTCGAAGAGATTGCTGAACTCCATGCTTTTGCGCGCGATACGCTCAACCGCTTGTTCGGGTCGGTCGTTGGCGACAACATTCGCCTTCTCTATGGTGGTTCCGTATCCCCGGCCAATGCAAAAGATATTCTTATGCTGAAAAATGTGAATGGCGCGCTTGTGGGCGGCGCCTCGCTCAAAGCGGAGGATTTTATCGCTATTGCTCGGGCCTATCTTTGAAGTTTTCTACTGGCTTGCTCCGCTATGGCGTCAACGTTATAAGCCGTTGGCCTAACTTTTAACTCCAACAGACAAGGCGATGCGCTACGATGGCGATCGAACGTACTTTTTCAATCATCAAACCAGATGCGACCCAGCGAAACATCACAGGAAAGGTTAATGCGCTCATTGAAGGCGCAGGTCTCAGGATCGTTGCGCAAAAGCGCATTCAGATGACCAAAGCGCAAGCTGAAACCTTCTATAGCGTGCATAAAGAACGCCCTTTTTTTGGTGAGCTTGTTGACTTCATGATCTCTGCGCCAGTTATCGTGCAGGTATTAGAAGGCGAGGGCGCTATTGCTCGCTATCGCGAGGTTATGGGTGCAACAAATCCAGCCAATGCCGCTCCTGGAACTATTCGCAAAGAATGCGCGTTGAGCGTTGGCGAAAATTCTGTTCACGGATCTGATGCAGCTGAAACAGCCGCTATTGAAATCGCCCAGTTCTTTTCAGGCAATGAAATTGTTGGCTGAGTAATTAAAAATAATGGCTAGGGTTAACCTAGCCATTTTATTCTATTTGTTGAATATCTTAGTAGGCAGTCCTTCTAATTATTCTGTTCTTTTTAAGCTGCTGAAGTCTTTTCGACTTTATGTATTATTTTGACGCTTGCAAGCCGCCCTTGGGAGGCAAAATAAAAATTTGTGCAATTATAGAAAATTCGGGACTTTTAACACAGAATAATTTTTTTCTTTGAAACCCAACACGCGGTTGCCTTTAACCTCTAGATTATCAGATGCGACAAGTTTTAGTACTGTTGGATAAAGCAGGTGCTCTTGTTCAAGAATGCGGGCGCCAAGCGTTTCTGGCGTATCTGTATCCCAAACGGAAATGGCGGCTTGCGCAATAATTGGCCCTTCATCCATTTCTGGCGCAACATAATGAACAGTGCAGCCGTGTATTTTTACGCCATCGGCTAGAGCGCGTTCATGCGTGTTTAGACCGCGGTATGCGGGCAGTAGCGCTGGATGTATGTTGATTAATTTATGACGCCATTTATTGATGAACCAAGGCGTCAGTAAGCGCATGAAGCCAGCTAGGCAGATTAATTCAATGCTATAGGTTTCAAGAAGGATTTGGATCGCCCGTTCAAAATCTTCCCGGCCAGCATAAATTTTGTGGTCTACCGCCGCGACAGCCACTCCGGCTTTTTTTGCTTTCATTAAGCCCGGCGCGTCAGGTTTATTTGACAGCACAAGACTAATTTCAGCAGGATAGTCAGGTGATCGTGCGGCCTCTATAAGCGCGTCCATATTTGATCCGCGGCCAGAGATAAGGATGGCTGTCCGCTTTTTCTTCACAATGCGAGCGTCCCATTCGTAACAACGCGTTCTGGGCCCTCTTGCTGGATGATTTCTCCAAGTCGAATAGGCTGTTCGCCAACAGCGCGCAGGACCGTTTCTACTTCTGATACGCCCTCGCTTGAGGCGATGATAACCATACCAATTCCACAATTAAATGTGCGGAGCATCTCTGTTTCGCTCACGCCGCCCGTCGCTGCAAGCCATCGAAATACGGATAGAGTAGGAAAAGCGGTAAGATCAAGGCGAACGCCAAGGCCCTTTGGCAGCACGCGCGGGAGATTATCAGGAAAGCCGCCGCCAGTGATGTGAGCAAGCGCGCGAATATGCGTTGTGCGCCGTAAAGCCGCCAGAAGAGGTTTTACGTAAATTCGGGTTGGTTCCAAAAAGGCGCGGCCGAGCGTCATATCTCTAGCGAAGGGCGCTGTTGCGTTCCATGCTAATCCGGAACGTTCGACAATTTTTCGGACCAGTGAGAATCCATTGGAATGAACGCCTGAGGAGGGAAGACCCAGAGCGATATCCCCCTTGTGCACGTCTCGCGGCAATAATTTCGAGCGCTCCACCGCGCCAACTGCAAAGCCAGCGAGGTCATAATCGCTTTTGGCGTAGAGACCGGGCATTTCAGCTGTTTCTCCCCCGAGCAAAGCGCAGCCTGCCAAAAGACAGCCATCGGCGATGCTTTTGACAACGGCTGCAGCGACATTGGGTTCAAGTTTGCCCGTGGCGTAATAGTCTAGGAAGAAAAGGGGTTCCGCGCCTTGGACAATGAGATCATTGACGCACATAGCGACAAGATCCACGCCGATAGTGCTGTGAAGATTACACTCAATCGCAATTTTTACTTTTGTTCCGACGCCATCATTTGCTGCGACCAGTAGCGGGTCCGCGAAGCCTGCGGCCTTGAGATCAAAAACGCCCCCAAAGCCGCCAATTTCGCCATCTGCCCCAGAGCGTTGTGTGGCGCGGACCGCTGGGCGAATGAGATCGATCAGGCGGTTGCCTGCGTCAATGTCCACGCCAGCGTCTGAATAAGTTAGCCCCATGAGTAGTTCCGTCCCAGCCGTGATGATTGCGAGAGCGCCAATTCCGCCACTGTAGATGTCCCGATGGCGCGAATGCTGTCAAATAAAACGAAAAAAAATCCGCATAATTGACCAGAGGCTTTTGATTGCGCTTTCAAGTGCGGGCCATTATAGGGAGATATTCCCATCATGAGTGTGATGTCGTGAGGGTCGTGAGCGCTGGAAGGCGCCGCGCCGCATACCACGGTCATGCCGCGAAAATTTAAGGAGACGCCGGATGAGCAACGCCCCCTTGATGCCGAAGGCGACGGCAGTATGGCTCGTCGAAAATACTTCGTTGACATTTGATCAAATCGCTAATTTTTGTAAACTTCACCCGCTTGAAGTTAAGGGCATCGCCGATGGCGATGTCGCTGCTGGCATTCGCGGGCATGATCCAATCACATCAGGTCAACTCACACGCGAGGAGATCGCCCGGGGCGAAGCCGACGCCAATCACGCGCTTGCGCTGTTTGTCTCAAAGGTTGTTGTCCCCGAGATAAAGAAATCGCGCGGCCCCCGCTACACGCCCTTGTCGCGGCGCCAGGATCGGCCAAATGCGATCCTCTGGCTTGTGCGCAATCACCCTGAACTGAAAGACGCGCAGATCATGCGTCTAGTCGGCACAACTAAAGCCACTTTGAAAGCTATCCGAGAACGGACGCATTGGAATTCGAACGCCCTAGCTCCTATGGATCCTGTCACCTTGGGCTTGTGCTCTCAGATTGATCTTGATTTTGAAGTTGGACGCGCTTCGAAGGATCGTCCAGCCGCCGTGGAAGACCAGGGCCGCACGCTTGTTCCTGCGAGTGAGACGACCAGTCAGCGACCTGAGCCGTCAACTACCGAAGATGTTTTTGGCAAATCTGCTCCCGCGCCAGTCGCTGAAGTGGAAGAAACATTCGATGCGGCGAGCGTTTTTGGCCGTAACAAAGGTCAAGCATCCGAGGAGTGACAAAATAATAAGCGCTGACGCAGCAAGCTTTCCCGAAAATTGCATGCTGCGCTGAGCCTACCTCATCCGTTGCGTCACCATCGGAGTCCAGCGTCATGACCTCCTCGCCCTATGATCGCGATCTTGACAGAAATCCAGCTAATTATCAGCCGCTAACGCCAATTACCTTTTTAGCGCGAGCGGCGACGGTTTTTCCAAAACGTATTGCGATCATTCATGGTGCTTTGCGCCGCACATATGAAGAGTTTTATGCGCGTAGTCGCAGACTGGCTAGCGCTTTGGAATTAGCAGGTATTAAACACGGCGATACAGTCTCTGTGATGTTGGCCAATACGCCGGCAATGCTTGAAGTTCATTATGGCGTGCCCATGATGGGCGCTGTGTTAAATACATTGAATACGCGTCTCGACGCTGCAATTTTAGCCTTCACCCTTGATCATGCTGAAACAAAAGCTTTAATCGTAGATCGAGAGTTTTCCCCGCTGATGCGGCAGGCGCTTGCGCACTCTAAAGTTAAACCACTCATCATTGACTATGACGATCCAGTTTATACTGGAGCAGGTGAGAGTTTAGGCGCAGAGGATTACGAAAGCTTTTTGCTCAAGGGCGATCCAAACTATGTGTGGCGTCCACCTCAAGATGAATGGGAAGCAATATCTTTAAATTATACTTCCGGAACGACAGGGGATCCTAAGGGCGTTGTTTATCATCACCGCGGCGCATATTTATTAGCCATAGGCAATGTTTTAACGGGAGATATGGGTCACGCGCCTGTTTATCTTTGGACATTGCCAATGTTTCATTGCAATGGCTGGTGTTTCCCTTGGTCAATTTCTGTGGCTGCTGGCACACATGTTTGCTTGCGCCAAGTACGTGCTGGTTTAATTTATCAATTGATGCGTGAACATGGCGTGACGCATTTATGCGGCGCGCCAATAGTTATGTCGACTCTTTTGGGCGCAACAGATGATGAGAAGCGACAGCTTCTCAAGCCTGTGCGATTCTTTACTGCCGCTGCGCCGCCCCCTCAGGCCGTATTAGCAGCGATGAAAGCTGCAGGTTTTGAAGTTACTCACCTGTATGGATTGACCGAAACCTATGGTCCTGCCGCCGTAAACGAATGGCAAGACGAATGGAATGATCTTGACTCCTCGCAACAGGCTCAAATGAAAGCGCGCCAAGGCGTGCGTTATCAAGTACTCGAAGAATTGACTGTGATTGACCCTGAAACAATGCAGCCGGTGCCTAAAGATGGCGAGACGATGGGCGAAGTGATGTTTCGGGGTAATATTGTTATGAAGGGTTACTTAAAAAATCCGCAGGCTTCAGAAAAAGCTTTTTATGGGGGCTGGTTTCATTCAGGCGATTTGGGTGTGATGCATCCGGATGGATACATCCAACTTAAAGACCGTTCAAAAGATATTATTATTTCTGGGGGCGAGAATATTTCGTCAATTGAAGTTGAAGACGCGCTGTTCAAACATCCAAAAATTTCTGCTGCAGCAGTTGTTGCGGCTCCCGATGTTAAATGGGGAGAGACTCCTTGCGCCTTCATAGAGCTTCATGATGGCATGGAGGCGACAGCAGAAGAGATTATTGCCTGGACGCGGAGTCAATTAGCGAGTTTTAAATGCCCTCGGCACGTAATTTTTTGTCCCTTACCCAAAACGTCTACGGGTAAGGTGCAAAAATATTTATTAAGAGAACGCGCTCGCGAATTATGGTCGAGTGGCTGAGTAACAGCTGCGCCTTAGCGCTAGCAAAGATGAAGTGACATATAAAAACCGCCAGCAAATTAAATCTGCTGACGGTTGATAACTCTTTAGCCCTCGATAAGAGCTTAAAGGGTGATAAGAAGCTTAGAAGAACAGGCCTAAGCAGCCGCCAGCGAGAGCGCCAACTACGCCTGCAGCGACAACGTTCTGCATGCCGCCAAGAGCGGCCGCAGCGAGACCGCCAAGAAGCACGCCGCCAACGCCAGCGAAGATGTATGTGTTTGTTGAGATTTCGAAATCGCCGTTCTTGTTTGACATCTTCTTCTCTCCTCTGTGTGTTTCCTCAGAACCCGCTTTGACTGTTTAATCAGCTTTTATTTTTCAGCGTGTTCGCTCGCCCCTTCAGGCGCGTCATTTCGACGCAGCTGAAAGTAGCACAAGTTTTTACGCTGTCTAGAGTGGAAAGACGCTTTTGCGCAACTTTCTGCGACAGCATGTCGCAGCATATAACATAATGATATTAAAGAATATATGGGATTATACCATAATTACCGGCGAGGTTTCCAGTTTAAATTTTCCAAATTTTATCCTGGGGGAGGCGGCAAAAAGCGTTTCTTTGGGGTCGTTTTCCCCTCTACAGATCGCTATAGGGGGGGCTCCATGACCCATCCCTCCGCAGACGCCCAGCCCGGCGATGATTCTTCCGCCGCGAAAGGCGCGAACCGTTTTGGCGCGACTTTGTCGCCTCTGAAGCCGCTTGCGCCCTACGCGCTGCGTTACAAATTCACCATCATCATGGCGATGGCCGCGCTCATTGTCGCTGCGGGCGCAACGCTGACCTTGCCGCTCGCAGTCCGTGGCATGATTGACCACGGATTTTCGGCTGATAGCGCAGGTGCGGTGAACGCTTATTTTGGCGCGATGATCTTGGTTGCGGCCACACTGGCTGTTGCGTCGGCTACGCGATATTATTTTGTGATGACGCTGGGAGAGCGCGTCGTCGCCGATCTTCGAACAGATTTATTCAAACATCTTGTCTCATTGGATGCGAGTTTTTTTGATACCGCGAAAACTGGCGAACTTCTGTCGCGCTTAACAGCTGATACGACGCATCTCAAAGCAGCATTCGGCTCTTCCGCCTCTGTCGCCTTGCGTAATTTTTTCATGTTTCTGGGCGCGATTGTGATGATGATTGCGACAAGCCCTAAATTGGCTGGGTTGGTGCTTGGCGCTATCCCCTTGGTTGTTTTGCCGCTAATTGCGTCTGGCAGGGGAGTGCGTCGTCGCTCGCGTCATGCGCAAGACATGCTTGCGCATGCATCCGCTTATGCTGGAGAGAACCTCTCTGCTGTGCGCACCATGCAAGCCAATGGCGCGCAAATTTCAACGATTAGTCGTTTTCGTCAGGCTGTGGAACAAGCATATGAGGCGGCGCAACAAGCCACGCGCGTGCGCGCCTTTGTAACAGCCGGGGCCATTCTAATTGTGTTTACGAGCATTGTTGCTGTCCTTTGGCTTGGCGCACAGGATGTTTTAGCTGGCCGAATGAGTTCGGGATTACTATCTCAATTTGTCCTTTACGCTGTATTGGCGGCAAGTTCGCTGGGAGAGATGTCTCAGGTTTGGAGCGAGGTTACGGCTGCTGCCGGCGCCGCTGGACGAATTGCTGAAATTCTTTGTGTTACGCCAAAAATCATCGCGCCCAAAGATCCAACGCCTGCGCCAAACCCATGGCTGGGCCGAATTAGTTTTGACAAGGTGAGCTTTTCTTATGCAACGGCTCCAAATAAGCTTGTTCTTAACAATCTCAGTTTAACCGTTAATCCTGGGGAGCGAATTGCCCTTGTTGGTCCCTCTGGATCAGGAAAATCCACCCTCTTTTCGCTTCTTCTGCGATTTTATGACGTATCGTCGGGGGTGGTGCGGCTAGATGGGACAGATATTCGACACTACAACCCAGCGGATTTGCGCAAAGCCATCGCTTTAGCGCCGCAAGATCCCGTCATATTTGGATTAAGCGTTGCTGAAAATATTGCCTATGGATGTCTAAACGCCACGAGCGAAATGATTATCGCTGCGGCGCGACGCGCACAAGCGCATGAGTTCATCATGAGCCTGCCGCAAGGCTACGAAACTCTGCTGGGCGAACGGGGTATAACCCTTTCTGGCGGGCAACGTCAGCGTCTCGCTATTGCGCGGGCGATCTTAGTCGATGCGCCTGTGTTGCTACTTGATGAAGCGACATCGGCTTTGGATGCAGAAAATGAATCGCAAGTTCAACAGGCTTTGCGCGATGTAATGTCTGGTCGAACAAGCATTGTGATCGCGCATCGTTTAGCGACGGTGCTTGAGGCGGATCGCATCGTTGTTTTAGAAAATGGCGTGATTGTCGAGGAAGGGACTCATCTGAGCCTTTCTGCTTCTGGCGGCCTGTATTCTCGATTGGCGAAATTACAGTTTGATACTGGTCGCGCAGGCCTTGTAGAATAAATCAACAGCTTTGCTATTTGCCTTTATAAAGATAAATGCTATGAGCCCCCGCCAACCCTGCTGAGCGCTATGCGCTATTTTAAATAAAGGAGTTGGCGTCATGGCCAAAACGCCCGCCACGTTGCCCGAAGCTTTAACTTTCGATGACGTGTTGCTGCGGCCGGGCCATTCTCGCGTTATGCCTTCTCATGTTGATGTCTCCTCGCGGTTGACGCGAGAGATTACGCTTAATCTGCCAATCGTATCATCTGCAATGGATACAGTTACAGAAGCGCGTATGGCGATAGCGATGGCGCAGGCGGGAGGAATCGGCGTTATCCATCAAAATCTTTCGCCGGCAGAGCAGGCGGCGGAAGTACGCAAAGTAAAACGCTATGAAAGCGGCATGGTTGTTGATCCAATAACCATCTTTCCAGACGAAACATTGGCTGACGCTTTAGCCTTGATGTCCGCTCAAGGGATTTCAGGGATTCCCGTGGTTGAGCGAGGCGCAGGAGCCGCTAAAGGTAAATTGGTTGGCATATTAACCAACCGAGACGTGCGGTTTGCCCAGGACAATCGTCAGCCAATTGCAGAATTAATGACTAAGAATTTAGTCACAGTGCGCGAAGGCGTCGGAAAAACAGAGGCGCAACGGCTACTGCATGAACACCGCATAGAAAAATTGCTTGTCGTAGATGAGACATTTCATTGTGTTGGGCTAGTTACGGTCAAGGATATTGAAAAAGCGACACAGCATCCAAACGCTTGCAAGGATAGCGAAGGCCGCTTGCGCGTGGCTGCTGCCTCTACAGTTGGCGATCATGGATTTGAGCGGGTGCTTCAATTAATTGACGCCGGCGTTGATTGCATTGTCATTGACACGGCGCATGGTCATTCGCAGGCGGTCATTGATCAAGTCGCTCGTGTCAAAAAACAGACCTCTCGCGTCCAAATCATCGCGGGCAATATTGCTACTGCAGAGGCCGCGCGCGCATTGATTGATGCAGGCGCAGACGCCCTTAAGGTTGGGATCGGACCAGGATCTATTTGTACAACGCGTATTGTTGCGGGTGTCGGCGTTCCACAACTCACCGCTATCATGGACGTCTTTGAAGCGGCGCAAAAATCATCTGTTCCTGTGATCGCGGACGGCGGCGTGAAATACTCAGGCGATCTCGCGAAAGCAATCGCAGCCGGAGCGGATGTGGTCATGATTGGATCATTATTCGCGGGCGCTGAGGAATCCCCTGGTGAAGTGTTCCTCTATCAAGGCAGATCTTTCAAAGCCTATCGAGGCATGGGTTCGGTGGGGGCGATGACAGCAGGTTCTGCAACGCGCTATTTTCAAGGTGATGTCAAAGATCAATTGAAACTTGTGCCTGAGGGAATTGAGGGACAAGTTCCTTATCGCGGCCCAATTGCGCCGATTTTGTATCAACTGGCTGGCGGGTTGCGCGCGTCTATGGGCTACGTCGGCGCGCCGACTATTTCGGAGTTTCAAGACCGCGCGCAATTTGTGCGGATCACTAATGCTGGGCTACGCGAGAGCCACGTGCATGATGTTACAATTACGCGTGAAAGTCCAAATTATCCCACTGGCGTTTAGGCGCCTCAACCAAGCCAGGGCTTTCTCGCTTCAACTCATTGTGCTAGCCGATATGTGCAGTTTTAATTGTGCGCGCCAACAGAGGCGTTAATATCTGCGTAAGAGAACAAAAAATCAAAGGGAGTAAAAGAAATGTCTCGACTTGGGATCGTCTCGGCAGGCGTTTTTTTGATGTTTCCGCTCATGGCGCAGGCCGGTGATTTGCGCGCGGACGCTAATGCGGTTTTTAAACCTGTTGATCCGTCAAACGTCTCTTCAATCGTTAAAAATAACGATATCACTCCGGCTAAGATCGACTTAGGTCGGCAGTTATTTTTCGAGCCTCGCCTATCAAAAAGCCAGGTGATCAGCTGCAATAGCTGCCATAATCTCTCAACTGGCGGCGTTGACGCAGGGCCGGTTTCGATTGGTCATGGTTGGGAGAAGGGCCCCCGCCGCGCGCCCACCGTTCTCAACGCCGTCTATAACATTGCTCAGTTCTGGGACGGCCGCGCCCCTGATCTTAAGGCTCAGGCTAAAGGGCCAGTTCAAGCGGCGGGCGAAATGGCGAATACGTCGGCAAACGCAGAAAAAATGATGCAGAGCATTCCGGCCTATGTATCAGCTTTTCATGCCGCTTTTCCTGGCGAAGCTAACCCTGTGACATTCGATAATATGGCCAAAGCCATCGAAGCGTTTGAAGCAACATTAACCACGCCAAACGCCCGTTTCGATAAATTTCTTAAAGGCGACGATACGGCCTTAAACGACACTGAAAAGAAGGGTTTGCGCTTATTTATCGACAAGGGCTGCGCGAATTGCCACAATGGCGTCAATGTCGGCGGTAACGCCTATTTCCCATTTGGCGTTGCGCAAAAGCCAGGACCAGAAATAATCTCTCAAACAGATAAGGGTCGCTCGAAAATTACGGGCAAACCAGAAGACGACTTTGTTTTCCGGGTTGCGCCGCTGCGCAATGTCGCTCTTCACCCACCGTATTTCCACAGTGGCGTTGCTTGGACGCTGGAAGACGCTGTTGGCATCATGGCGAAATATCAATTGGGACAGACGCTATCCGCCGACGAAACCGCAGCGATTGTGGCCTATCTCGGCACTCTGACCGGCGACCAGCCTAAAGTGCAATATCCCATCATGGGAGCGAGCACAAAAGAGACTCCTCGTCCTCAGCCTTAATGGCCACCCAGCTGAGGCGCGGGTTAACTGCGCCTCAGCTTGTTCGAAACAATCAAGTATATTTTGGATAAATATTTAAATTCAATGATATAATGACATTTCAGCAGTTTATTTTAGTCAAAGAGGGATTGTAGAGCTTTGTCCCCAGTAAAAATTATGAGACCGTGACATTTTTGCCAAATTGGCAGGAAGCTTTTCTTTATAAAGCGCAGTTCGATGCCTGCCCGGTATTTAGGGGCGCTTTTATTATATTAATTTATTTTTTTCAATAATTTATGAAATTAATTCTGGATATTTAAATTAATGCATCATGGTCATTTGGGTAGCCATTTTCCTATCCACTGGGGTTGTTTGAACTATTCGATGGACAGAATTTATCTACACCAAGGGATATTGTTTCTTATGGTCGTGTTGTG
>Ga0214923_10004564_pt1 | contig 16641 bp, 14 predicted proteins | sample LL1510_MetaG_FD_177993 | JGI IMG/M metagenome (GOLD analysis project Ga0214923, IMG submission 177993) | Freshwater microbial communities from Lake Lanier, Atlanta, Georgia, United States - LL-1510 | ecosystem: Environmental > Aquatic > Freshwater > Lake | place: USA: Georgia | collected...
CAGTGTTTTGAGCGCACAATTTACACACAGTTTCCGGGCGCAAAAAAAGTTGAAGAATAAGGGCGCAGTTTACACACAATCGTGCCAGGATTCAGCGCACAAAAAGTATTTCCATGACAGAAATGATTCACAACATAATACACATATCAGATATCCACATTCGAAATGGCGACACTTCTAAGTCCCGTTACACAGAATATATTTCCACATTCGATAATCTACACGACAGCATTGCACAACAACCATCTATACAAGATAAATCCGCTGTTATCGTTCTAACAGGTGATATCTTTCACGATAAAAACAAAATTGGCTCATCTGGAATCAAAATCGCAACATATCTACTACAAAAACTATCAAAACTTGCTACAGTCTTCGTCATTCGTGGAAACCACGACTATAGACAAGATCATCCAACAGAACTAGATATGATTTCAGCACTTATGAGTTATGATATTCACAACGTCATCTACTTGGATACAACAGGAAACCACATCTACAAGAATATCTCTTTTGGACTCGTTGCCATTCAAGATACACTACTTTATGGATCTACAAGTGGCATCTCACGAGAACTTCCTGATTTTCCTAAACCAACAAGTGATTCAAACTACAAAATAGCACTATTTCATGGAACAATTAAAGGATGTACTCTTCAAAATGGAACCAAATCTACAATCGATGGATATCCAATTGACTGGTTTCAAGGATACGATGCTATTCTACTGGGTGATATTCACTTACAACAGATTACCCGTGCTAAACTTCTAGATAATCAACCATGCTCTCTACCGTTCACTTCCATATATCATACCTACAAATACGACGATGAAGTACCTTGGGGATATCCAGGAAGTTTAATTCAACAAGATTTTGGTGAACCAATCAAAGGACATGGATACATTCTCTGGAATCTACAAAACAAAGAAATCAAAACATATCATGTCAAAAATAACTATGGAATGATTAAACTCTACTGGAACGACAACATTGATGACATCCTTATTGACTACAAACAATACACCAAACCCATTACAAAAGTAGCACAACTCCATAAAATCATTTCCACTAAATGGTTTCCAGATAATCTACATGTTCGAGTTCTCAGCGATAACATTACACCAGATAATTTGCGTCTTATTACTGAAAAAATTCAATCATATGGTAAAAAAGTTATCTCGATTACACGAAAGAAACAAAATGATAATAAAGTAATACCTGAAACCGAAACGAATGAAAACAATTCCACTGAAATTCAAAATATTAACTCAAAAAATAATCTTATTGAGTATATTCAAAAAAATGTTGAAAAAGACAACATAACATTTCCATCCGATAAATGGAAACAATGGCTACTCCATCCTGAAACAATATCAATTCCACCCGATGCTATTCCTGAGAGTTTGAGGGCTAAAATCACTACAAAAAACACAATAGTTGAAAAATCAGCACAAAAATACAGCGAAGAATTCGAAAAAGTTAGCTCGCAACAAATTATAACAGGAAAACTAACTATTCATAAACTCGAATGGAGTTGGATATTGAATTACAAAAACGGAAATGTCTTCGATTTCGATCGCAATACTCGCATGATTTCCGTTCTCAATGCAAAAAACGCAAACGGGAAATCCAATTTCCTCGAAATCATCTGTATTGCTCTGTTTGGCGAAGGATTTCCATCCAGACACAATTCTAATTATACAGCAAATATCATATGCGACAAAAAACCCAGTGGCGTAATGGGCTCCACACGAATTACATTCACATTAAACGATAAAATATACATTATTGAAAGAACTCTTCGCAATAATAGCAATAAACGCAGTATTAATTTCGAAGATGTTATACTCTACAAGGTTGTTGATGAAGTCAATGAAATTCTACATCAGAAAAATAATGCAGTCTCCAAATGGATTGAAATCAATATCGGCAAATGCGATACATATCTCATGTCCGCTATGCTTTCCCAAAATGCCGATAGCGATTTCTTTACTCTCGATCACAAAAAACAAAAAGAACTACTAGATCGCATTCTAGCACTCGACCACATCAATTCCCTAGAAAAATTAATCGATGACTCCGTCAAATACTTTAAATCAACCTCTGAATTAATTGAATCATATTCATGTGGAATATCCAATACCAAAAAAGAAGTTGAACCCAAACTCATTCAAGAATTGGAAGAATTACGAAACCAGATACAACATATTACTACCAGGAATACCGAACTACATTCCAAATGGAATATGGTTGCCGAAAAAGACCTATTAGCTGTATCCGATATTCACTCTGTAGAAACCGAAATCGCAGAATTAGAGCAACAAATTTCTCCAAAAACCTCTGATTCCAGAAATAATATTCAAGTCCTCATAAATGATTATGAACGCTCTATTCGGATACTCGATGATAAACTATCTAGATTGCGAAGTGTTATTTATTTAATCGATAATGCGAATCCCACAGAAAATGCCGACAGTGAATATCTTGATACTCTTGATTTGCGTCTGAGATCGCATCCGTTCTACAAATCCGCAAAACTAGATGAACCACTGCATATTATATCTCAAAAAATAAACGATGCATACAAAAACGATTTCGACAATCAAGAATTATTTCGAAGCGTACAAAATTTCCAAACTTGGAATAAAATTCAAATCGAAAACTTCTCGCATGACAAAAAATATTTTCAGGACAAATCCCAAATCACTAATTTAGAAAAGCTACTTAAAACGATTATCAAAGAGATTGATGATTTTCCAGAAAAAATTCGTACTTCGTCTAAGAAATGCAACCGAATGCGAATGGATTTTAACAAAATAAATAAAGAGAAAGAGTTGTGTTCGGATAAACGACCGAATAAACCTGTCAGGGGACGAGAATGGTTGGCTGAGATTACCCGAAAACATACTGGAAAGAATCTCGAAACACTCCTAAAAGATTCCGATTTCATCCAGAATTCCATTCAACATATTTCAATTATTTCCCATAATATTCAGGTTGCCACTGAAAAGATAGAGGAATACCAAGAGTATATCACAGAGTGTTCCAATTTACCCTTCAATCCTAAATGCGAGGCATGTAAAAAACAACCTTGGAAAATGAAACTCAATACTATTCAATCCGAATTGGGGGGAATTATTACTCGCAGAGATAAAGAGGTCATCAAACTCAAACTCCTGGAATACGATGGAATCACTCACAAACTGTACGATGGAATACCAAATGCGATCAATTACACCAAATACATTCTGGAACTCAGAAAATGCCTCGAAGATATTACTCTGAGTATTTCCGAAATACAACAAGTTGACACCGAAACGGAATCCTGGAAAATATACGATGTGTGGTTGGCCGAATACGATCAGATTCGAAATCAATGCGATGCGCTGAATTCCGAAATCAATTCCTGCGAACTCGAAAAACGATCACTCGAAGATGCGTTCGAGGTAAAAAAGAATGAACGCATAGCACTCGAGACAAAATTGGAAAATATTCGCAAACGAAAACAAGAATACGATTTATATGTTGCCGAATTAGCAAAGCGACAATTCGAGTGCGACGAAGCCCAACACAAATTAGAATATAATTGGAATGCTAATTTGTACGAATACCGAGTACAACTCACAATGTATGTCAATTACATCAATGCGCAACGTACGAGGGATGAATTGGGAATTAAAGAATGCAAGGAGCGAATGCGAATGATTTTGGAGCGTGAGAGGTGCGAGGAGAAACGCAATCTGTTGCGATCCATATATTTCGCATATCCTTCCTGGCATCAATGGAAAGATGGAATTGAAAGCGAAAAAGGCATTGCACTCCGAATTCGGGAAATAGAATGCGAACTTCGCAACGGAGGATCTGGAGGAGACAAAGCTGTCGACGGATTGGTCAATGGATTGAAAACCGATATTGAAATGATGACTTATCTATCCGTAGCATTCAAGGGATACAAACAATGGTTATACAAGGAAAATATTGGCCCTGTAATACAGCGTAATGTCAATGCAGTATTGGATTTAATATGCGATGAACGCCCCTTGTATCTCGAGTGCGATTATCTCCAAGCGATTGATACACTTACTTGGTTTATTCGGGATGGCTCTAGTCGTCCTGTCATTCAGAAAGCGTCTGGATTTCAACGATTTATTGTTGGGATTGCGATGCGGGTTGCCATTAACCAAATAGGATTATGTCGAATGCGATACAGTGAACTATTCATTGATGAGGGATTTACCGCATGCGATACTGAGAATTTGGAGCGAGTTCCTGAGTTTCTTCGAGGGTTATTGCGATTCTATGGAAGTATATATTTGGCTACGCACCTTGAAGATCTAAAAGGATGTGCTGATGAGCAAATCTTTATTCGGCGGGATGATAGTGGGTTGTCCCTTATACAACATGGGGATGCTGAGGCTATTCGGATGGTTGAAGAGGCAAGTAAGAGCAAAAAACGGGGCAGGCCAGTCAAGGCAAATCTTGTGATAACTCGGGTTTAAATCGAACCGATGCTTTAAGTCGTTTCCCGCAGCACAGATTGCTTAGGGCTTCCTCTGGTACGTTACGGGTACGTTGCGGATGCGAGGGAGATAAATCAGGTTCAAATCGAACCGATGCTTTAAGTCGTTTCCCGCAGCACAGGGTGCTTAGGGCTTCCTCTGGTACGCTAGGGTGCGTTGCGGGTGCGAGAGAGATAAATCAGGTTCAAATCGAACCGATGCTTTAAGTCGTTTCCCGCAACACAGGGTGCTCAGACCATTCATATACACGTTGGATACCCCTCGAATGCCCCATCTTCCTTGCAATGTCCTTCATCTCTTTTGGTGATGTATTCTCCTTTATTTTTTGTGTTATATAAATGTGTCTCAATGCTGTCAATGTCATCGGTTGCTTTAGAATACGACTCAGTGTTCGACACGCCCAATTCGAAAACAATTTCCTTGTATATGGCGACTCCTTATCATCCATTACAAACAGATACTTTCTTGGTTCCTTTTCTAACGAAGCTCTTAACTCATCCTGAAGCTCTCCTGATAATGTATTCTCGATTTTCATATACTTCCTTTTAGTCTTGAAATCCTCCACTACTAACCTTGCAGATGTAGGTGTCAAAATAATATAGTTCTTCTCCTTTGATTCCCTCATATCCCCCACAATCTCCGTTGCATAATAATCCGCACGAATTGGTTCAATTAACGTATAAAATGCTAACAAAAGACGCTCCTGTGAACCCTTTTCCAATTCTAACCTAGTAGATATCAGGGTTTCAAATCGAATTCGTTTATCTTCCTGAAGATCCGTTGGTTTGTTTTCATCATAATGTTCTGCAAGCGGTTCCCAGTTTGTTTGCTCATGACGCTTCCAGAGACCCAACAATGTTGTATCTTTTACAATATATTTTATAAATGCCACCGCTGAACTAATATAAATATGATGATTTGCTGGAGAGTGTTTTATTTTATTTGTTGCTTCCAATGCATTTATCGATTGCTCTGGATTACTCAGCAAACCATTTAGTGTTTTGGGAATACCTTCTGGAAGATACGAGATCCATTGGGGAAGCTTTTGTGCATATTGCGATTTCGAAGTGTCACTCAATTCTTTATTTCGGAATAGATAGACGATTATATCTTTGAGGTCGGTCGGTGGATAACTTTTATCCAGGAACACCTTGGAGATTCGCATTCTTTTTTTTCAACTTATTTTTTTGATTTGATTTTTTACGAACTCCAATTTTGAAAATTGAAAAACATGTTTTTTTAGAATTGTTTTTTTTTCGAGTTTGGAAAGATGCCTAGAAATATTTTTTGGCCTCCAGACTTTTTTGGAAATATTTTTTCAATTCACAATTCACAAAACACAAAATTGTTTTTCGTGTTTTTTGAATTCTCTGATTCTCTGAATTTTAGACTCAAACCAATAGCTTCTCATTTATTTTTGCTAATTCAAAATCATCCACTTTATTACCCTGAAGACAGTATGAATCAAATAATTCTAGGTTTCGAGTTAGATATCCATCCGCATCCCCTCGAGTACATTTTACATTTATCCAAAATTCTCGGGATTGACAGATATAATGGTTTAACTTTAGATATGGCGGATCAAATCTCCTGAAATATTTGTCTGTTAAATACTCTTCATTTTTCGATGTTGCATGATGCACATTCAGTGACGCCCATTCAAAATCACTATTCACAAAATATTTGTATGTTCCACAATCCGTTGGAGAAGTCTCTGATCTCTTTGTAAATCCTTGTACCAATGATTTCGGCTGTGTTTCCAGATTATTTGAACCAAATATTGTTGGTGTCACTTGAACTTGGGCTAATACACGAATATATTCGGATTCTAGAAATTGCGGGAGTGTACTGTATACCGTTGAATATACGAATTCATCCAGATCGCATATTAACAACCATTTCGTATCTTTTCTTTCCAGATGCGGAATGAAAAATCTATTATAGGTTCCCCGTTGATGACCCAAAAAATGTTCAACATTCGAATGATATAATGTTACTTTATTTTCATCTATATACGGTTTTAGAATATCTACCGTATTATCTGTGCTATTATCGTTCACCAAATAAAAATGTTCCACTCCCTGATTCAGATAGTGTTCAATCCATTCCCGAATACAATGCGATTCATTTCGGAACATTGCACCAACCGATAACAAATACTTTTTGGGGGTTTCCATTCTTTTTTTGAAAATTATTTTTTAAAGACTCAAAATACACATTCGCATTCGGATTCGCATTCGGATTCGCATTCGGATTCGCATTCGGATTTGGAATGTCACTCGATCGAATTTTGAAAAACATGTTTTTTTAGAATTGTTTTTTTTTCGAGTTTGGAAAGATGCCTAGAAATATTTTTTGGCCTCCAGACTTTTTTGGAAATATTTTTTCAATTCACAATTCACAAAACACAAAATTGTTTTTCGTGTTTTTTGAATTCTCGAATTCACAATCGTCCACTTTATTACTCTGAAGACTGTAAATATGCTTTTGTCAATTCTTTTATATACCCTTTTTTAATTGAGTTCTTAAATAATTTACGTTCATTTCCACTCATACTACTATATCTAAAACCAATAAATGCTGTTCCTAACATTAAAATTACTATGGCAATTAGTCGTAAAATTGCATTTGCGTAGGTCGTTTCTTGAACAATAGAATCAGGACATTTACATTTCTTCATACTATTCACATATTGAATTGTAAAAATACACCATACTAATCCACCTATGACTGCAAATAGAGGTATTATAAATAATACTGGAAACAATAATAGGAGTAGATTTAATGATTTACCTAACACCACACATAGAGTTAAATATATAATTTCAAAATAGCAGAAATATAAGATATACTTACGCTTAGAAGCATTCGCATCCGGGCATGGACATGCCTCAGATTTCGTGATATAATACGCAGATACTGCAAATAATATGAGATTTATAAGGTCTATCATATCTATATACTGTCAGGAAATAGTTAGTAAATCAATTATAATTCAAGGCTGGTGGAGCAATTCCTGCAGACGAACCTGATATATTCCTAATTGCTCTCGGTTCTGGTTTCGACCATAAATATGTTCTGAATTGGTCATACATCTGGATATTCATTACCTCCACGATTTCCAGCGATATCGAAAAATTCAAATTGTGTAAATCTATCGGTACACCATACATATCCAGAAGACGAACTCGCACCTGAGATAAATCTATTGGCCGAGGAAACACTATATCATTTGATAATACCGTGTATCCATCGTCAAAGATAATCCCATTCTTATCCCGTTTTATCAGAATTTTCGCCAAACACTGAATATAATCATCCGCTGTTTTCTGTTCCACCGTATAGAAATCGTCTATTGCCAACAGGAAATAATTATCGTCATCCAGATTCAATAACGATTCTCCTGTTATCGAAAATGGTGCATCCACCGCATAGAAATGCCGACAGAATCCCAGATTGTATCCTAGACCAAAATCATACTCCCTATTCTCCAAACCCACCATTGCAAATGTTATTCCAAATGTTGTCGGGCAATGCGATGGACCCACTGGACATACTGGTGGTGCTGAACCATCATGTATTATTGTTACACGCCGATTTGTTGCATTAAAATTTATTCGAAAAAATATTCCATATGTGTCTCGAATTGCATCGAATTGCGCTTGAATCGTTTCAATAAGACACGGGGCTGTATAATCTCCGTCTGGAATCGTTATAGTAAAATTATGAAGATTCCCCACATAATCCTTTACATCTATTCGGAACATCGTATTCTTCTTTTTTCTTGAAAACTTGTAATAACCGTTTGGAATTTCTACTGATCCCACACGGGCTTTTATTACATTCTTATACGGATGCGCAAACTGGTATAAAAAATCAGTCGGTGGCTCCAAATACGACTTACGAAACCTTGAATCGATATTTACCAGGTGCTTCCGTAAATCATTCGAATTTACCACATCATTCTTACCATATAATTCATCCGTTTTTACATTCAGCATTCTCTACCCTCTTTATTCACAATCTTTTATGGAAGCAATTACTACTCACATCGCATTCAAATAATGCACTATGTCCGCATTCACAGACATTGAACGCATCTCTTCCACCGTTGCCCACCTTGTATTAATGATTTCATTCGTGTCTCTTGGATTCAACTCTAACTCCCTCTCGAACTCAAATACATAATATTCACCGAACCCCAACTTAAAGAATCGAATAGGCCTTGGAAGACTCGAGATTCCTGTTTCTTCCAGGATTTCACGCTCAGTACATTCCATCGCTGATTCCATCGGATTCGAATGACCCTTTGGAAATGACCACTTTCCCGTATAACGACCCTGTACTATCGCATACTTCTCCTCACCCGATTTCGTCAGAACACGAAGAATACCACCGAAGGTTTTCGCTTTCCTTTGCTGACGACGAGACCATATAGATCCACGCTTTCCTCGAAAACTAAGTGATTCAAATGCACTACAACGGGTTTCTCCTCTCCACATTTTACCTTTCTTTTCTCGATTAGTTCCTGGCTTTCTCCCCGTCTTAGACTCTATCAATCAATTTTTGGGGGGTGGTCTAACAAACAAAAAATCTTTGTTTGGTTTTTTGTTTTTTTGTTTTTTGTTTGGTTTTGTTTGCATACACTCAGAACAATAGTTCGCCCTCTGAAGAACCATAGCCTGTTCCAGGCGGGGCTAGTGGTTCCCCCACATAATCCTCTGCGGAATCCATGCGACGCAGAACTCCTCCAAAAGGTGGTGGCGGCGCTAGGGGTGGCGGTGCTTCTCCCATGTACAACGGTGGCAGGAGGCGTGCCACAGGCTCTGCCACAGGCTCTGCCACGGGAGCTGGCTCTGGCGCTGGGGGTGCCACAGGAGCTGGCAGGTGGTTCGGCGGGTAGACCGAAACCTGGAAGACACCCACCTCACGCATCTCAGCCACCGCTGTGTCGAGCACATTGTCGATGTGTGCGTCGTCGTTTGGTGGGCTGTCGAGCTCAAAACGGCAACCGTTCGGAACCCCTACTGCTTCGAGCACCTGGCGGGTCGAGATCGCACGGGGATCACCGCCAACAACCGAGAACCACCCTCGGTTGTGGTTGTCTTGATCGAAGTTGCGCAGTATTTCCACGACAATTTCCGCTGGGTCATTACTCCAGTAGATCTCGTAGAGTGCTCCCTGATAGATGATCTGGGAGCACTGGCGTCCGAGGCCGTGACCGTCATGCGGTACAATGCGAATGGCCATCTTTGCAATGCTTGAAGGCTTTGAAGGCTTTAAAGGCTTGGAAGGCTTCGGAAGGCTTTGGGCAACTAGGGCGACGAGGCTGGCTAGTGCAAGGGCGGACACACCCTATACTCTAGCGGTGTTCTGAATTTCAATTTTTTCCTGGGGTAAGTGGCGGGGGGATGAAAAATGCACACACAGTCGTTCTAGGATGTTATGGGGAGTATCGCAATACCCTAGTACGATATAGAACGGGGGCTAAAATACTATGAAAAATTTTTTTTTTCTTTTTGTTGTGTTTTATTGTTTTTATTTGTTTAGGGTTTTACATTGTTTTCTTGCATTTTAGATTTCGCTCATTTTTGTTTGTTTAGGGGTTTTTGAGTTTTTTTTGGTTTTTGGTTTTTGGTTTACTCCTCGTCCTCAAACGACGGCTCCTCCACGCTGTCATCAATCCGATCCTCTGCCGGCAGGTAGACGCCCTGCCAGTCAGCGCACGAGCCATCCTCGCCCCTCAACCATACCTGGTTGTCTGAGTTGCGCAGGTACTGCTTGCCCTTGTACGGCCACGGGTGGACGCACCCGTCCTCTGCGCACTTCCACTCCTCCACGGGCGCTGGCGCTGGCGCTGGCTTCTTTACCACCTTTGCGGCAGAGGCAGAGGCTGCGGGCTTTGCTGCTGCTGCAGAGGCTGCGGGCTTTGCGGCCGGCTTTGGGGCGGCTGCAGAGGCTGTGGGCTTTGCAGCGGCAGCAGATGCTGCGGTTTTGACGACAGCTGGCGCTGCCTTCTTTACCGCTGCAGCAGGCACGGGCGCTTTTGACGGCGCCTTTACCTTCTTGCTGGCCTTTTCAGCCTCACGCTCAGCCTTCTTTGCCTCCTTCTCAGCCTCACGCTCAGCCTTCTTTGCCTCACGCTCCGCTTCCCGCTCGGCCTTCTTGGCCTCACGTTCTGCGTCTCGCTCGGCCTTCTTGGCTTCACGCTCTGCTTCTCGCTCCGCTGCGGTCTTCTTGACCACAAGCTTTGAGCTCGACTCAGAGGCTGATTCAGGGACATCAGGCGTGTCGTCAACCCACGACGCTTCGAACTCTGCGTAGAGCTCGGGATGCGTCCCCGCTTTGTCCTTCGGAGTCCAGCGGGACTTCGAGAGAGACATTGCGTCTTTGTGGATCAACTGCTTGCCCGACGGCAGCTTCTCGGTGACGGAGCCCTCGTAGACGTGGGCGCCCTCATGGAGAACCGAGGCCGGCATCTCCGTTTCCTCCTCGACCATCACGCCTGTCTCCTTGTCCTTGCGTTTCTGCCGGACAATGAACGACTCCCACCCATGCTCAAGAGCGTGGGCGAGCGTGAAGTCTACCCATGCACGGGGCTTACGGAGCTGAGGCGGGACGACGCCCTTTGGCATCGATCCTGACTTCTTCTCCTTCGGCGCACCACGAGATGGCTTGCCACCACGTGCCTTCTTCTCAGCCTCTGCGAGAGCCGCTTTCATGAGCTTGAAAAGCTCAGCGGCCTCGAGGGACTTCAACGATGGCAGGATGGCCTCCAGCTCTAGAGCAGGGGCGGTGTCCTCGACGGTACTCGCAGCAGGCATCAGCAAGATCTCGGCGTCCGACATTTTATCGGATAAGCTTGGAGGATACTTGGATTGGCTGGGAGGGGGCTTGAAGGCTTTGGGCAACTAGGGCGACGAGGCTGGCTAGTGCGGGGGGGCTATTCAAGGAGGGGACACGGCCTATACTCAGACCGATATTCACTTTCAATTTTTTTTTCAATTTGACGATTTCGGGCAGGGTCGGGCGGGCTACGCCTACCTGTACGCCCTATAGATTGTCAATTTTTTCATGATTTTGACCCTTTCATAGGGGCGACTCTCAGGCCGGCTCTGGGGCGCCTACAGGCACCGAGAGGGGCGCCCGTCGGGCGCCTACAGGCACGCTTAGAGGCAGCGGAGACGGGCATATCAGGCACCCCCTTGGCACCCCTAAAATCCCTCAATTTCAAAAAAAAATTGAAACTACCCTAACGGGCGGGCACGCCCCCCCCCACAGGCACGCCCCCACGCACGCATGTGAAAATCGTCAAATTCAGAAAAAAATTGAAACTTGAGACTGACCCCAATAGAGGCCGTGTCTCCTGTCTTGAATAGCCCCCCCCGCACTAGCCAGCCTCGTCGCCCTAGTTGCCCAAAGCCTTCAAAGCCAGCCAGACCACCCGCCTCTTCGCACTACTTCGCACTAGCCAGCCTCGTCGCCCTAGTCGCCCTAGTTGCCCAAGATGCCCGTCCAGACACGCTCTATGGCCAAGAAGGCCACGGTGCCCCCTCCTGCTCCAGTAGTACTAGCAGTAGTAGCCCCTGTAGCTCCTGCAGCTCCAGTAGCTACTGCGGGTGGAGGACTGCAAGCTGCTCTTGCGTCGCCTGCAGCAGACGCATTCCGAGCCTCCCTCCGCAGGAAGGAGCCCGTGGGCGTTTTCGGATGGCGGTTCTTCCAAGACCGCCGTCTGATGATGAGGAAGCTGCTGGAAGCTACAGACCTCATCGTACAAGTCCACTCCCTTATCAAGGGAGATCCGCTCAACGAACCAGTTGAGGATACACTCGCTGCTGCGGACGGACTAAAGTACGTCTGGCAGGTGCTGGCGTGCGCCAGAGTTGCCCTCAGCAGGCCTATCGAGGGCACGGATGACGGTCTTCTTGGCTTGAGCTACGCCACCGAACTGTACGACAGTACAATGAAAGCCTACAAGGTCGCAGTCGCAAAGCTTTGCGACATGTATCTTTCATGCGAATAAAACACCACATGCCAATAAAAACAAGAAAACACCACATGCCAATAAAAACAATAAAACACAAAACACAACAAAAAATACATTTTTCATAGTATTCCTACTACACCTCGCACACCTATCATCATTATTTACAATACAATACACAAGAAGAAAAATCCATTTTTTATTGTATTCCTACTACGCACACCTGCCATCCATTTTTTATAATCAAAAAAAATTGAAATACGAACTGGGACTGTATAGGGTGTGTCCCCCATAGCACTAGCCAGCCTCGTCGCCCTAGTTGCCCAAAGCCTTCAAAGCCCGCCTCTTCGCACCACTTCGCACTAGCCAGCCCAGTCGCCCTAGTCGCCCTAGTTGCCCAAGATGCCCGCCCAGACACGCTCTATGGCCAAGAAGGCCACTGCCACCACCGCCGCCGAGCCTGCGATTCTCCCCAAAATGGAGAGTCCCATTCTCGGCAGGGGAACGCCCGACAGCCTCAGCTGGCGCTTCCTCGGCAGCCACATTCTCATCATAGAGAAAATGCGGGATGCCATCGATCTCATCGGCCAAGCACGAGTACGCATCAGCCTCCCTGCTGCAGCGGTCGACCTGCAAGACGGCATTGATACGCTCAACTACGTACAGGCTGTCCTCAAACACGCAGACGATGCCCTCCGCCACCATCGCTCGCTCGATGATGCCCTTTGCGCCGCTGGCTGTGGGCGCCATCACTTGACCAACGATGCCGTAGCACTCTATGACACTGCATTCAAGGCATTCACACAAGTACACTCTGAGTACACTGAGCATATCTGCTCGGATGCCCGCACTGCATTCCAACAAGCACTACTCAAGTGCTAAACACAATAAACACAATAAACACAATAAACACAATAAACACCACATGCCAATAAAAACAATAAAACACAAAACACAACAAAAAATACATTTTTCATAGTATTCCTACTACACCCCGCACACCTATCATCATTATTTACAATACAATACACAAGAAGAAAAATCCATTTTTTATTGTATTCCTACTACGCACACCTACCATACATTTTTTATAATCAAAAAAAATTGAAATACGAACTGGGACTGTATAGGGTGTGTCCCCCATAGCACTAGCCAGCCTCGTCGCCCTAGTTGCCCAAAGCCTTCAAAGCCTTCAAAGCCTTCAGAAGCCTTCAGAAGCAGTCCGAGCACAACTTCTTATAAGATGTCTATCCAGACACCTTCTAAGCCCAAGTTCTCCTCGTATGCTGCCGCTGTTAGGGGTACACCTCCACCCCCAACCCTTTGTCCCAGGATAGAGAACCCCTACCACCGTTGGGGAAAGTCAGAGAACCTACCCGCACTTCTCATCGGCAATCTCAGTCTTACATACGACAAGCTACGGGATGCTGTCGATCTTATCACACAGGCACATTCTCGTCTCATCGAGGCCGATCACCCTGTCGATACCCTCGACGACTGCATTCATGCACTTGCATATGCACAGGATATCATCCTAGCTGTCAACGCTCTTCGTGTAGAGTCTACCGCAGATCCCACTTCCCTACATGCTACTCGGGCACTCTACAATAAAGCCCTTAAAGCCTACAACCTCGTTGTCGAAGAGTATCAGCTCTATATTCGGTCATCCAAACGACCCTGAAAACACCACATGCCAATAAAAACAATAAAACACAAAACACAACAAAAAATCCACATTTTTCATATTTTTATTCGCTTTTTTATCTGTACCATCAATACCTAATATATATCACTTATACCACCACATTCCTCTTGTCAATACTAACTAAACCAATTCTACCTCTCCCCGCTGACCTGCGGAGAAAAATTGAAATTCAGAAGACCGCTAGAGTATAGGTTGTGTCCCCCATTGCACTAGCCAGCCTCGTCGCCCTAGTTGCCCAAAGCCTTCCGAAGCCTTCCAAGCCTTCCAAGCCTTCCAAGACATACTTTTCAAAACCATGGCCGTTGCCGAGTACATCTCTGAATCCGCAGAGCGCATCCGTGCCCTATGCCTTGAAGATCCCTTCTTCATTGCTGTCCAGAACGGTTCCGCTCTATGGGGCGACATTATGCTCCGTGAGGATGCACATCGCACCCCTGTAGAGACCATTGAGGTTGTCATTGACCCCATTGCGTCACTCCCTGGAGCATACGAGGGAGGTGGCATCCACTATGGTGTCACCCGCAATCCCGCCATTAACACTGGCGCATGGACTCGCATCAAGTCCCTCGATGTTGAGACCACACCTGTGGTGCCTGAGTTTACCCTCGGCATCAAGACCATCATTGTCCGCAACCTCCCACGGGATGTCACAACCCACGACCTTGATGCCATCTTCAAGGTACACGGTGCCATCAAAGACATCTACATCCCCAAGAACATGGACAAGACTTCCCAGTACTACGGAACTGTCAAGGGCTTCGCTCTTGTTAAGTTCCTTTCACCTCAGTCTTCTGCCAATGCTTACAGGGCATTGTATGGTCATCTCTCACTTCGTGGTAAGGACTTGACTATTGAGTTCGCTTCCCAGGACAGATAATTAGTGGGCTGGTGTCTAAAAAACACACACACACACAAACACAAACACAAACAAAAAAATACAAAACACAAAACAAAACAAAAATACATACATTTTTCTTAGAGTTTTGATCGAAAAAATTGAAATTTTTGACTGGGATGATATAGATTGTGCCCTCACTTTGAATAATCCCTTGCAACACTTTGTTCCAAGCACTATTCCAAGCCAATCCAAGCCTTATTCCAAGCCCTATAGAATGATCTCACTCACCGCTGAAGCTCACCTTCGCCGTGATCAGCTTCAGCGTATTGCTGAGGCCGATACAATCATCAAGAACCACGCTATGAGTCACGATGCGTCCCCCCTTGACAAGACAATCTGGCAGAAACGCATCGGACGACGCATGGTTGAATCACTCACCAACACCATCATTCCTCCTGGTCCATGGGATGATGACCTTGATGAGTACCACCAGCACATGGCTGGTACTGGATTCCACTCCTTCTACCACTTTGACATCGGCAACGGTTGGAAAGGACATCTCCAGCGTGGTAGCCGTGGTTGGGCGTGGGGCGGGTTCATCCATGTCCCTGAAAACTGCGTCCTTGAGATTGATGAATTCGATCTTGATGGCGCTCCTCAAGTCATCACCTACCAGGATGGCGAAGGCTTCGCATTTGACCATGACAGCCATTCATGGGATGTTCAGCCCGCATTCTACGAAATCAACAAGCTACACGCTGCAAATCCTGCGGACTTGCCCCCACCAAAAGCATATCTCTCCTTCTCACAGGTGCGGGATGAACTCTTTGAGGTTGCAAAATACCTCATGCGCTTTCCTCTTTTCAACATCACCACACGTGAGCTTGTATCTGGCGAGTACACGCAATAACTCTACACAACTACACACTGAACTGCGCAAAACACAACTACACACTGAACTGCGCAAAACACAATAAAACACAATAAAACACAAAACATAAAACAAAACACAATAAAACACAATACATTTTTCATTAGGAAAAATTGAAATTCATCATGTCACATGACTATTCCTGTGTTCCACCCCAGACAATCCAAGCCAATCCAAGCCAATCCAAGCCAATCCAAGATGCTCTCCTTCCTAATCCAGACATTCCAAGACACTTTTCTCGACTACTTTGATGCGAGAACGGGAAAGAGTTTGCTCCTACTCGACAAGGAGTCGTCCAAGGTAGTTCAAGAGTATGCAAGAAAGCGACAGGCCGAGGACAAGCCCCCATTTCATTACCCTGCATTTCGTGTCCTAATAGATGGCACATTGCGCATTCGAATCGCCAATACTTGGCGCACCTTTGAATCTGGATTCCAGATGTGTAATGTCACAAAACCTGCCAAATCACTCGCAAGACTAAGAAAATACAAATACATCTTCTATGTCTATGATTACGAAGACAACGGATGGCCGTCGTACATAGAAACATTTGAAGACCTACAACGCATCATGAACTCCTATCACGAATGGAAAAAACTTACAAAATAACTAGCCGCACAATACAATAAAAATAACAAACACAGCAAACACAATAAAAAGCAA
>Ga0214923_10004565_pt1 | contig 16637 bp, 10 predicted proteins | sample LL1510_MetaG_FD_177993 | JGI IMG/M metagenome (GOLD analysis project Ga0214923, IMG submission 177993) | Freshwater microbial communities from Lake Lanier, Atlanta, Georgia, United States - LL-1510 | ecosystem: Environmental > Aquatic > Freshwater > Lake | place: USA: Georgia | collected...
AACTGGTATACCGCCCAATAAAATACTAAATGTCAAAAACAACTATAATTTGCAAAGTGTATCAAGTCAGATACCAATCAATGTAGAACGTGACAGTATTATTTTTGCGGTTAGTCAAAAAGATATGGCTGAAGATCCAAGATTCAAGAACTTTGTCAAAAAAGATGGATCTCCTTCGTATTTGCAGCCAATGCCAAAAAATGAAAGCAAATTGGAACCAGCAATTAAACACGGTTACTTAATTACAGTGCCAACAACAGATTTTACAGTATTAGGATTACCAGCAAGAAGTGCAAGTCAATTAAGATCTCAGTATACAACATTAAATCCCGAACAACAAAAAGCATTTATTGTAGACTTATTCGGTAGTTATAATCCCAAGATACATAAGATATTAAACAACAAGTTGGGTAACACCAGTGGTAAATTGACAGAAAAGCAAAAGAAGCTATTAAAGAAATTGATTGTGGGTATCTTAAAAGAAGACGAAGCTAAAATAAATTCTGCCAAAGAAAAAAGAAATGCAGCTGAAAAGGATCTTCGAAATGCGGAACTCGACGGTGCTGAAGAAGATTTAAAAAAAGCAAATGATAATTTATCATCGGCTACGACTCCGGAGGAAAAAGCTGCAGCTGAGGCAAATGTAAAAATAAAGAAGGCTTCGGTGGATAGTAAAAAAGTTGCAGTACAATCAACGCCAAGTTAAATATAATAATTAAAAAGTTATATAATGTTCTATATATTGTTATAAAGTTATGAGTGACGAAATTATTATTCAAAAATTAAAACAACAACATTCAGCTGCTCCCACGCCTGTAGCTACAAGTTATCCATCTGAAACAATTGATTTGCCATCAAAGGGTTATTTTTATGATGAATCTAATCCGTTGAGCCGAGGAAGCGTTGAATTAAAGATGATGACTGCTAGGGAAGAAGATATTCTGACCAATGAAAATTTCATCAAAAACGGTACCGTATTGGATAAGTTGATGGAAGGTCTAATTGTTACGCCGGGCGTAAGAACTCAAGACTTGTTAATGATTGATAAAAATTCTTTATTTATCGCTGCTAGACGATTGGCATATGGTGATAAATATGGGCCAGTAAAGATTGAATGTAAAAAGTGTAATACCGAAAACAAAACTTATATTGATTTAAGCACATTAAATGAAAAAGAAGTGGATTTTAGTAAGTTTCAAAAAGGTACCAACGAATTTGAATTTGAGTTTCCATTCAGCAAGAGACGGATCACGTTTAAACTGATTACGTCAGGTGATCAAGAAAGTATTGATCGTGATATCAAGGCTCTAACCAAGATTAAAAAACAATCTAGCGCCGAAGTTACTACTAGACTTAAGAAGTTGATCGTCAGTATCGATGGAAAGCCTGATATAGCTGCTATTAATAAGTTTGTTGATAATGATCTATTATCTAAGGACAGTATGGCGTTGAGATCCTATATTAAAACAATTGCGCCTGAATTGGATATGGGTTTTGACTTTGTTTGTGAACACTGTGGTGAGGTGGAAAGGATGGATGTACCTATGACGGTACAGTTTTTTTGGCCTGAGTCCTGAATATAAGGTACAAGTTCACAGTCAAATATTTGAATTGAGTTACTTCTCGCAAGGAGCTGTAAATGTACAAATTGCGTATCAATTACCCGTGTTTTTGCGCAATTTTTATTATGCTCAATTAGCAAATATAAAGAACAAAGAAAGTGATAGTTACAAGGAACCCTCTAAAAAGTCGGGTAAAGTAGACAAGCCTTTTTAGTGTAAAATGATATAGTTGTCATATTTATATATTATATGGCAACACAACCATTTGACAAAGAAACAATAGATAAAGTAACAGAGGCGTTTAAAAACTTAAACACCGAAACTAAAAAAACATTATCTGACTTTGATGCTAGTGTTGCGGCTGAGAAAAAAATGCTTGATATAGCTAAGCAACTCGGCCAAGAGTTTAAAACTCAAAAAGATAACCTCGATGATCAACTAAAAGGAAGAAATTTACAAGAACAATTACAATTAAAACTTAAAAATTCAGAATCAGAGTTATCAACACTTTCTCAATCGCGAATCAATAGTCAAATTAAAATAAATGATTTGCAAGACGAACTCAAGAAACAATTGGTGGATCTTTCGGATGAATACAAGAAAGGAAAAAATCTTGATCAATCAAAAATTAATAATTTGAATAAAATGATTAAGAGTAAAGTGGATGAAAGTCTAATAGAAAAAAATTTACTAAAGACTAGTTCTGATACATTAGACGTATTAAAAAAACAGGTATCTACTCAAAAACTTCTTAATAATACTTTAGAGAAATCGGTTCAGTTATTTACATTAATAGCTGGGCCCCAATTTTATAAAGATTTAAATGTTCCAAAAAGTGCAACAGAATCATTTGAAAGAACATATACGTTGTTTAAACAAATTGATAAATCCGCTACGGACTTAAGAATGCAATTTGGTTTATTTAGAGAAGACGCTGAGATAATTGAAAAAAATATAAGAGAAATCGTAATTGATTTAGGTGAATTTGGGGTAAAAGCCGAAGATGTACAAAAATCGATGTCGATAATTGGAAAGACGTTTAATTACATCGATGTTTTAGATAAATCTATTGTAAAAGACATTGTTATAATGTCTAAACAGATGGGTATTTCAGCAGAATCAAGTGCAAAGTTTTTAAAAGTTATTGGCGGAATTAAAGGTGAAAGTGGAATAGCTAACAAAAATATGTTAAGCCTAGCTGGTGCTGCAGCAAACGCTTATGGCGTTGGATTGGATGAGGTGATGAGCGACGTTGCAAATGCATCCGATGAAGCTAGAATATTTAGTGGTAGAAACGCAGATGAAATGGTTAGAGCTGCAGCTCAAGCTAGACAGATGGGTACTACTCTTAATAATATGGCTAGTAGTGCAAAAGGCCTTCTTAATTTTGAAAGTAGTATCGGTTCGGAATTAAAAGCTAGTGCTTTATTTGGTAAAAATATTAACTTTAATAAAGCTCGTAGCTTGTTGCTCGACGGTAAAATTGTTGAAGCAAATAAAGCAATATTGGATGAAGCTAAGAAAGTTAATTTTGCTCAACTAAAGAACCCTCTATTACAAGAAGCGTTTGCACAAGCGGCTGGCAAGACTGTAACAGAATTAAACGATATGTTTGAAGCTGAATCCAGAATCACAGGCGCTTTGAAATCTAATAATAAAGAAGTTAAAGAAGCTGCTAAAGCTCAATTGGAAAAACAAAATTTATTGAAAACAAATGGTAAATTGGCACAAGATGAATATGAAAAAAATCTGTTAAATAAAGTTAACCAAGAAAGAATGGTTGTATTGCAGAACAGGTTAAATGCCGCATTACAAAAAATAATGTTGCCTGTTTTAGAATCAATGACATCCTCGATAGAGAATCTAGCGAATCTCACCGAGGGAATGAATCTTACAACTCTTATTAAAAACTTATATTCTATAAATATTATGGTAAAAAATGTACTTGGTAGTAATATTACTAATATAATTAATAAAGTTAAAGCTGTTTTAAATTTACCAGTCAAAGCAATCAACGCGTCAGTCAAAGCAATCAAAACGTTATCTGATGTATTCGGTAGGATGTTTAATAGTAAAGCTTTTGGGTTATTACAAAAACTAGGATCTCTTATAAAAACATATCTACAAGGATCGTTTCGTGAAGCTATACAACCATTAGAATTTTTAATAAAAAAATTTAAAGGTATTGGAGATGTTGGATGGATTAAAAATTTGATAACAAAGGTGTCTGAACTTGGAAAAAGTTTATCAAAACTGGGTGATGCTGAATGGATTAAATATTTGATAACAAAGGTGGATGAACTTGGAAAAAGTTTATCAAAACTGGGTGACGCTAAATGGATTAAAAATTTAATAACAAAGATGAAGGATCTTAAAATCTTTAAGGATTTCGGTGAATACTTTAAAATTTTAAGATTAGAAGGTAATGGGTTTTTTAGTTCAATAATAAAGTCAATAAAAACACTTTTAGGTAGCGGATTTGGTAAAATTTTTGATAAAATAAGTAAATTTGGAATTCTTAATAAAATACTTAATTTTATGCCAATACTTCAACATTTAAAATTACTCAAGGGGTTTGTCGGTAAAATACCGATTATAGGTAACGCAATCACCGCAATTGAATTTTTGTATGTGGCTATCAAAAATGTAATGGAAGTTCTAAATAACCCTAATTTAACAGGTTCAGAAAAATTTCTCGGCTTTTTCAAAGCGATTTTTGCAGCTGCATACACAACACTAGTAGAACAATGGCTAAAGATAGGCGAGTGGATTGGCGAAAATGTACTTGGCTCTATTTATGATGTTATATTGGATATAATTGAAGCCGGATACAATATTGGTGTAAGTATATGGGATGGGATTAAATCTGTATCATCTCTTATTTTTAATAGTATTAAAAATATGTTTTCGAGTGCTTGGGACAGCATAAAAGATTGGTTAGGATTTTCACCATCAGTATTGGGACTAAGCATTGTAAAGGGTATAGTGTCTGTAGGTGACGATTTAGTCTCAGCTATAACTTCGCCATTTACAAAAGCATTTGAACTAATTAAAAGTGGATTGGAACTAATCCGTGAAAAAATGAAAGGAATTGGTTCATTTATATCTGAAACAATTGGAAAAACATTTAATTTCGTTGGTAGAATTGTAGGAGTTTCTGAAAAAGCCATAATAAAACCAACCATCGAAACAAAACCAGTTGGGAAAAGTGTAGGAGGTTCTGAAGAAACTACATCAAAACAAGCTGGGAAAAGTAATGATTTGTTGATATCAACAATTGTAAATAGTAATAGAGCTCTTTTGGAAAAACTAGATAAACTAACATCGATGATGGCATCTGGTCAAATTGCTGTATATATAGATGGACAACGTGCAAATCAACTATTGGCAACAAGTAATTCAAAATTTGGTTCATTTGGTCAAGCAACAACCAATTAATCTAATATTTATAATTAATGGCAAATAGTAATACATATTATGGCGCAATAGGCAATGATGGTGCGCAGGGTACCACACTTTCTAATATACAAGGTGCTGGTTTATCTTTACCGTTAAATACTGAACAGTATATAAATCTAAGATCGCCTGGTAAATTAGAAACGTTATTTAACACTAAAAATAACAGCGATGTATTATATAGCAAAAATAAACCAATTGATTTATACGCTAAAGGATTAATTAGTAGTGAATTGGCACCCCCATTCTACGCAAATCCAAATCAAGGCCAACGTCAAAAGATAAACGCTAGTAGATCGTTTCCTATACAATCCGCCTTAAGAGATGGTACTCGTATCAGAAGATTTTTGGGATCCGGTAAAGGCAGTGCCTTTTTAACAAAACAAATACTACTACAGGGATTTGCTCCGTTTGATGAAACAAAGATATATAATCCAGCAAGTCCTCTTTTAGCCGCAGTTAGATTATCAACATTTGGTGCTATAGAAAGACCCACCAGATTTATAGATAGTAGTAACATTGTGGGTGGTTTAATGGGAGCCGCTGGTCTTGGTGGTATTACCAAAGCTATAGGTGGATTGTTTGGTGCTACTGAAGGAAATCCATCACCACCTCGTAGTAGTGTGGCTAGTGCTGCTAGTCAACCTAAAGATGGATTGGGTGGATTTTTCAATTTTACGGGATTACTTGGTGGTGGTGACAAAACTAATCAAGTAATGCCTATTACAGGTCGTGATGGTGTTAAAGGATTACTAAGAGGTAACACGGCTACCTCTGCTTATAACAACAAACGATACAAGAGTTTGATGAGTAATTCTGCTGGTAAAGGTGGATTTTTTGGTAATCTATTAAAAGCAGCTGGATCATTTTTAAAGAACAATACGATTCTAGGTGGATTGTTGCCACCTACTCAACCAATAGCAGGATTAAATTATAGAGCGGACGAAGATACATATGATCTGATGCTGAATACTAATAGATGGAGTAATTCTATTACACAGGATGGAATCGACGACTTCGGTGTTAATCGTGGTGGCAAAAAGAGTCAAGGTCTAAAGACTGGTATAAATCAAGGTAACAAGTTATTATTCACAGGTACACAACCAGTAACAAAAGGTGGTTTTATTGGGGCATTATTAAAAAGTGTTGGATTTCAATATATAGCACCGGGTAACGGTAATAGCGATGGTACAAGTGGAATGAGATTTTTTGCTACACCGTTGACAAACATCGTTTCTAAAAGACTGAGATTATATGTTCAAACTAATAAAAATTTAAGAAACAATAGTTTTCTATCAGTTACATATTCGACTACTCCTGGCGTTGGTAAATTAACCGATTCATATACAATTAATAACGTTGAAATTAGTTCTGTGGCTGGTGCTAGTACAAATCGTTACGGTGACTTAGTTAAAATAGACGGTGATATAGAATATAGCGATCAATTATTAAATTACAAACAATATACAGATCCACAGTTATCTGTAAACTATCAACGTACACTTTCAGATAAAACAGATAAAACAGTACAATATCTTCAAGATTTAAACGTTACTTTAAAAAATAAAATAGCTGGAACAGATAAATTAAAATACGGCACAGATCCTGTGTTTGGAAAAATACAACAAAATGTTACTAATGATGTAGGTTTTAATTATTTGGCAAAAGTAAAATCAGACAGAACGAACCCCGAAGGATCTGATAGTGCAAATCAATACACCTATACTGGTCGAATCAGATATGAAAGAAAAGAAAAGTTTCCAACTCTATTGGGTAAAAAAGAAGGTAGAGACAGATTTATAAGACCCACCAACAATGTTGATTATGTTAATAGTCTGGGTGTGTTAAATGCCGATGAATTTGCTGAGAAATATAACGATCAATTCAATGGATTGGGCCCTGATTTGGTTAAGTTTTATTTCTATGATATTGTCAACAACATATTTATACCGTTTAGTGCTACGGTAAAAGGATTACAAGAAAATAATGCAGCGACTTGGGAACCAATTGAATATCTTGGCAGACCTGACAAGTTATACTATTACAAAGGATTTACAAGAGATGTTAGTTTCAACTTCAAAGTAGTTGCGCATTCTGTTAAAGAATTATTGCCTATGTGGCAACGTGTAAATTATTTAGTGGGTTTAACTAGACCTTCTAATTATACATCTACTATTAATGGTGGATTTATGATACCGCCTATGGTACAATTTACACTTGGTGATTTTTATAAGAATCATTGCGTTGTATTAAATTCTTGCAACGTATCTATACCAGAAGATGCATCTTGGGAATTGATCAATGAAAGTACTGTGAAAAATCAAGACTGGAGTTATAATTTGGGAAATATATTTACTGAGGGTAAAACCAGTATGAAAGGTAAAGTAGCTCAGTTTCCAAGAGAAGCTGAAATTAGTATCACAATGGCTATAATGGAAAAAGACAGGCCAAAAACAGGAAGAGCTATTTGGGGTAATGCTACTGTTGCAACTGGGATCCTGGCGAATATTGGAGAAACTGATAAGGTATCTCCATTTAGCATAGGTGATCTTTATGGCGATAAAGATTACAAGGATACAGCTAATAATGATTTCTCAACGAATATGCGATATGATGTCGATACACAAGGAAATTAATGAGATATCAATTTACACCAACTGAAAAAAGATACGATGGTAAAATGGTATTTAAAACCACATATTATCCGAATATACCTGAGTCTGACGATGATCTGTATATTACAGCGTCCAATGAAGATTATTTAGACGCTTTAGCTAAAAAGTACTATGGGGATGAAATGTATTGGTGGATAATTGCATTGGCTAATAACATAGCAGATGGTAAATTGTCTGTTAATGCAGATAAACAATTACGAATACCAGGCAACTTACCAAATATATTGCAGAATCTTAAACAGATTAATAGTTAAGTTATATGGCATACCAGGAAGAAATCGCAGAAACACCTAGATGGTGGGAAGTACAAAACATTCCTGTTGCGTTGATTCGCGAGTTACGACGTAGAAAAAATTCAAATAACGTTGGTTTTAACTATCCAAGTTCAGGAGACCCAAGTGGTGTAGTTTATGATTTTTTCAACAAACACGATCAATACAAAGGGCCAATGACTCCGTGGATACGTGTATTTTCAAATGGTACAGGTATAGCAGGAAATGGATTGGTGCCACATAGCACGATATTAAATAAAAATGATGAAAAAAAGTCGTATGATGGATTTTTATTTATGCCTGGTAATGGTTTTTATGAAGCATACGGATTCAAACAAGATGGAAACATATTAAAACAAGATAAGGCTATCATTGGATACGAAGCCAATGGGTCGCCACATTATATAGACTCTAAATATAGATCTCAATTTTCTTACAAGTGGCCAAGTACTTTTAACAAAAATGGCAAAATTATAGAAAGCGTACAGAAATCTGAAGTATCTTCTGTATTACCACCGCCTAATTTAGATAGCTTAGAAATAAGAACTAGCAAAGATTCGTTAGCTTCTGTTACGATAAACTTCAAATGTTATGGATTGGCGCAATTAGAATATTTAGCGCCATTCTTTTTAACACCCAGAATAAACGTATTTGTTGAAATTGGATGGAACTTATTTAATATCGATTCGTTGCTTAATCTGAATAATCCAAATGAGTGTTGGTCTATTGTACAAAAACCACAAACAGTAATGGATAGATGGTATAAATCATATGGTAATTATGGATGTGTAACCGGTATTATTACCAACTATAATTTTGCCACTCAAGATGGCACCGTATATGATTGTAGCGCTACATTAACTTCTCGGCAGGCATTTTTTGCTGGTATGCCAGCTGAAAATAATGTTAGTACCACTACACAAACAAAGACAGATGCGACTGGAAAAAAAATTCCGACCGAAACCAAAGAATATACTGGGTTAAAAACATTCTTAAAAACAGGATTACCTAAGTTAAAACAAGTTATAGTTGATAGAAAAAACTTTATGACGTATATCGCGTCAAGCGGTATATCCAATTCAGATGGTTATGATAATTCGAAATCGGAAGAATTTTTAAAAAAACAAGCTTTCTATGATGGTAAAATTGAAAATCGAATCTTTATAGGTAGAACTGATGCGTATAATGTATATCAAAAACCATCAATTCCAGTTAAAGACGAATGTATATCATACAAATCTGTTAAAATTGGCAATGTGGACTATAAAGCTGTATCATATAAAGATGATCGGTGTGATTTTGATACTAAGGGCGACGATGAAGTTTGGATGCAATTGGACTTTCTTTTTGAAGTTGCTAACAGATTCTGCGCAGTTGTGTCAAACAAAACATTTACTATTAACGTCGATAAGATAATTAACGCGCATCCAAATTTGATAAGTTGCGACCCCCACGTATTAATTCCAAATGGTATTGCTCCAAAATTTAATATTGGTAAGAAGGTACCGGATAAAAGTTATTTGAATACGATAAATCGGAGTCAGGCGGAAACAGAAATAAAATCGGGTGGTTATGTAACAAATGGAGATGTAAATCAAAATAACTTTTTAAAATCTAAATACGATGTAGAAATAACCAATGTAAATGATGAATTATATAGAGCCGCTAAAAAAGTTGAAACAGTGTTTAAAACAGCAGGTGCTTATAGAGATAATTTAGATACCGTTATAAACAGATTGTATTATGATATTGCAGGATTGAGTGAAGATAATCCATCTCAAAATATATCATTTCCTTTTATTTATGACAAAGAAGTTGAATTGACAGGTGAAGAAACTGTAAAAGGTGACCCCCTAATAACAAGACCACAGTCAATTAAAAGAAAATACAAGAAATTTAGATATGGTAATTTAAAAAATATATATATCAGTAAAACTAAAGTGCTTGAAATTGTGGAAAATAAAGAAATTCAAACTTGGCAACAATTTGCAAATGCTGTATTAAACGTTATCAATGAAGCTTCAAATGGATTCTGGAAGTTTCAAATATCACAAGATGATTTGGGTGGATTATCAATATTAGATAACAATTATATTGATTTGGGTGATATGGCTCCCAGTTTGAAAAAAATATACGTATTTGATGTTGGTGGCACCGAATCGTGTATAAAAAACATTAGTCTTAGTACGTCGTTAACAAGTGAACAAGCTACATTAACACTATTTCAAGCTGGTATAAATAAACCAGATGATTCTGATACATCTATGAGCGCAAAGAACTCAAGTGTACCAGCAACTAGCTTCATAGATAGATTGGATGCATTCGATAAGCAAGGGACGACTACAGGTCAGAACAATACTATACCTTCACAAGACGAAATTACAGTTGATCAAAATCCATTGATTGACACAATACAAACCTACGGAAATATAGATAAAGTATTAACTATTACTAGTGCTTACATAGCCGCAGGTGAAAATGCAAATGATGCTTCGAAGAACTACAAACAATTAAACTTGTCACCTGATTTGAAAGATAAGTTGGGTCAAATTATAGATGATCAAGATATAAAAAATAACTTGTCATTGTATAGTGGTATATCTCCAAACTTTTCACTGACTGTAACGTTTGATGGTATATTTGGATTTAGAATGTTTCAACACTTTGGTATTTCTAATTTTCCAAAACCATATATTCCTGAAAATGTTATATTTATGATAAAAGATGTTACACATTATGTAACCGCTGGAAATGGTAAATGGGAAACTGTTGTGGGTTGTTTAGCTAGATGTGTAGCAGATCAAAATATTGAATTGGTGCCTGTATGACAATAAAAGACACGGATATTATAACCAAGACAAAATTAAATTTGGGTAATTTCAATATTAATCTACCAAATACATTTTTGCCAATACCGACCGATAAAGACTACAAAGTTGGATACATAGAACGATATGTAGTTTCTAAAATAAACTACAATGAGATAACTGAAGTTTCATCCGATGTATATGATAAAATGGATAGTAACTTTTTTAAAAAAGCAAGATTCAAATGGAAAATTACAGGCGTATTAAATAGTAAATACGATGGTAAGATGTTATTGGAACAGGGAGTAATAGAATTCAATAAAAAGCAAGTGGAACAGATAAGCACCATAATTAGAGGTGCTAATGATGTTTTTTCAAATATTACTCAGTTTTACAAACAATAAAATTGACTTTCCATATTGTTGTTGTAAAATTAAGTTGTGGAGTATTCATCTAAAATTTATTTAAAATTAATTACAAAACACGATAATTATCATAACGCTTGTAATGATATTATTGCTGCTTTTATCTTTAATTTTAAAGATGGTACTAAACAATATTTAAATTTTGAACATAACGATTTACCTATAGATTGTACATTTAAAGAGTTTAAATCTGAGATTGAATCGCAAAATTTAATCGTGTATGTCAATAATAAAAAGACATACAAGTACTGGTTAAATTGCAATTTGATAGATGTTAATTTGTTTGGATTCATCAACAGTAATGAAATATTAGATGAAGTAGAGTGTTTGACTGAAAACTTTCTGAAATACAATTATCGTAATATCAATAACTTTAATTTGATATTGCCATATGTTATACACCAGCGAATATTTGATGTTGAGATAAAGCAAATTGAGACGTTGGGTGATAAAGACACAGACAATTATTGTTTCAAGTTTTTTAATAACGTTATATCTGACACTTTGTTTGAGGTGGAAAAAAATGGATTAAAAGTTGATACAGACGTATTTTCAAAATACTTTAAAAGTAAAACATATAACAAATTCATATACACAAACTACAATATCTACAATCCTACTGGTAGACCAAGTAATGCATATGATAATATTAATTATGTAGCGCTCAAAAAAGATGATGGATCCAGAGCTAGTTTTGTGTCTAGGTATGGAGAATCCGGTCATTTAATGATGGTAGATTTTACCGGATTTCATCCGTACATTGTGGCTAATTTGATTGATTATAAAGTTCCTGAGAAGGAAACGATATATGAACATTTAGCCAAATATTATTTTGATGTTGACACAGTAACATCTGAAGATATAGCTAAATCAAAGAAATTGACGATGGTTAATCTATATGGACAAATTTCACAACAGTACTGTAACATTCCGTATTTTGCAAAGGTAAACGAATTAAAGGATAAGTACTGGCAAAAATTTGAAAAGAATGGATATATAACAACTCCGGTATATAAACGTAAAATTACAAATAAGCACATTGTTGATCCCAACCGAAATAAATTGTTTTCTTATATAATTCAAGCTGCTGAGACTGAATATGGCATTGATAGTCTGAGTAAGTGTATTAAGTTTGTTAGTGATAAGAGAATTGTACCCATACTATACGTGTATGACTCAATTGTATTTGATGTACACAATGACACAAATAAACAAGAATTAATTGATTTGGTTGATATTATCAAAAACAAACGATTTAAAGTAAAAACCTATATTGGAAATAATTACAATGATTTGAAATTAGTCCAAATATAAATATATTTATATGTATATTTATATTAGATGAACTTTAAATCATTAGTAAACGAAATTGGTTGTGATAGTCGTATCAAAAACGGAACATTGGATCTTAAAAATGAAGATCACGTTTTTGTATTGCAGGAGTACTTGGAGAAGGCTGGTTACGATATTAATGAAATTGTAGAGAAAACAGCTAGATTATTTGAAGCTGGTAGATTTCCTGAAAGACAAGCATACAACAAAGACGGTATACTTGTAACGTTTCCAAATAAACAATATAGAGATAGAGCTGTAAACAAAGGAACTCACTTTGCTGAAAATCCTAAAAAGGCACAAACTAATATTTTCACTGCAGACGCTGAAAACGGAGTCGGTCAACAATCACCTTCCGGCGAAGATAAAAAACAACCAGTTACACTGGATCAAACATTGGAAAAAGATATTGTTGGTGATAAAAATACAGACGAAAGAACACCAAGAGAAAAGAAACAAGATGCTTATGGAGTAGAGGCTATATTGATGGGTCAAACCCCATTGGTAAACTATAGTGTCGATGAAGCCAAGAAATTTGGGTTCTATAAAAAAGGTTTTAATTGGTATGATACCGAGGGTAGTTTAATCGGTGAACAAATATACGATGAAACGCGTGGTGGATCTATTGTAACAATAAATGAATCATTATTATCAAGTATAGTTGATTTTATGAAAAAATCTTGGAACAAAGTTAAATCTTATTTTAAGAGTACTGTATCTGGTTTAATTGATAATGGAATGTCAGATTTAAAAACAGGAGAGGAAACCGATATCATAATTCCAGCATCTATTGCTAAAGAAAAAAGTGGAATAGAATCAAGTACAGACCTCCAAAAAGAAGGCGCGATTGAAGCAATTCGTGGAAATTATAATGAAGCTTTAACTGTTAAGTATGTGATTGAAAAAAATGACACTCCAATCGACATTGTTTTAAGTGAAAATTATGTTCTAAAAGTTGTACAATTAAATGACGACGGCAAACGTTATATACCAGAGGTAGAAAACATAGTTAATGATTGGGATAAAAAACTAAGAGTCGCTGCTGGTAGTAAATACGAAGAAGTAAAATTGGTGATATCATTAGCAAGTAATGATATGTCATCTTATATAATCAATTCTGTTGGTGAAAATAGAGGCAATATATTACAAATATTTCTTGATAATAAATCTTTTTTACAAGGAGCCGAATTCAAAGCTGATATCAGATTAAGAGTGAGAAAACTCTCAGGTGAAGAGATTTTGAAAGCATATAGTCTCAAGATGTATCAAACAAAAAACGTCAATTTGGCAAATAGCACCAAAGTAAGTTTGGTGAGAAATTTGTGTGGAGACAATGAAGCTGATAATTTTATAAAAGAACTAAAATCAGATCCGAAATTCAAACAACTTGACAAACTTGCTAAAGAAGCAAATCTTGATTATAAACATGCAAAAAATGATGGCGATGATGAAGATTATATCGCTGATTTAAAAACGGATCGTGAAGAAGCGAGATATCCATTGAATCAATATCTAGCAGAAACGGTGGCTAATAAACTTAACTCTTTTTATAAATCAACACTTGAGAATAACGAAATATTTATTAAGAATTTATTAAAGTTGATGGGATATGAAGATAAAGAAACGGGATTTTTAATGGCGTTGGTTGGTCCCAAACAAGTCAAAGCCGGTAAATCACAAATAATCGACAAACACCCAGCTTTAGATTTTTCTGATATTAAGATTGTTAATGATCCAGGAACGGTTAGTATTAAAATAATTAATAATAAGACAAACAAAGTATTGATCAATTTTTCAGCAAAAGAAGGTGGGACTTTTGCCGGATTTGTAAATGTACTGCCATAATATGATAACTCAAAAACAATTGCTCTGTACATTTTCTAATAGTAGTCAATATACAGACGCATTAAAAGAAATACCAAAGCAATATACTCTTATAGATAATAAGATCTTTATATTTGCTAACGAAAATAATCTTCGGGAATTATATCTAACATTCAACGTTGAAAAACGTGAACAAATTAATAGATACAAAGGCACCATTAGTATACATCGTAAGAAGCAAACAAATACACTATATACGCTCAACGCAATGAATAAGTTGATTGCTGATGAAAACAATGGTGTATTTGATAAGAGCTTTCAATTAAATTGGGATTTATATAAAAACAGTATTATTTTAACCAATGAAATTGGGGTAAAAATAGTTTCATTAAAATTGTTTTCTATCTCTGAAATTTAATATGTATTTTTGACTTGATTTTGGTCTGCACCTAGTGTAGACTTAGTTTCGAGTTGGTTATACAATCTGGTTTGAGTGAACCAGACGAATTAATTAACTAATTAAACATTAAATATTAAATAATTATGGCATTAGATCTAAGTCGGCTAAAGAGCCGTTTGAGCTCTCTCTCAAACACAAATCAGAAATCAAACTTGATTTGGAAACCAAAGCCTGGGAAACAGGTAGTTCGTATTGTTCCGTACAAGTATGTACCTGATAATCCATTCATTGAACTAAAGTTTCATTACAACATCAACAACAAGACATATCTATCTCCTGATAGTTTCGGTCGTCCAGATCCAATCGTTGAATTTGCTAATCGTCTGAAAAAGACTGGTTCAAAAGAAGATTGGCAGATGGGTCGTAAGATGGAACCCAAGATGCGTACTTTCGTACCAGCTATTATTCGTGGCGAAGAAGGAGAAGGCGTAAAGTTCTGGGGATTTGGTAAACAAGTTTATCAAGAACTTCTATCAATCATCAGTGATCCTGATTTTGGTGATATTACCGATCTAACCAATGGTCGTGATATCGTTGTAGAATTCAAGACAGCTGAAGGTGGAGCTAGTTTCCCAGAAACAAGCATTCGTGTTAAGCCAAATGTAAGTCTCGCGGTAGATCCTAAAAACGCACAGTTGATGGAAGCGTTGAAGTCCCAAGTTAATATTTTGGATCTATTTGAAGAACTGTCCTATAACGATCTAAAAGATGTTATGGATAAATGGTTAAATCCAGAAGCAGCTGCTTCTGAGATCGTAACAGAACCAACCGCAAGTGGAGATGACGATGAAGCTCCATTCCCCACAAGCCCCGTGGTCACATCCCAAGCAAAAGCCGTTCAATCACCAAGTACAGCTAAAGCTAAGGGTAAAGATAGTGTAGATCAAGCATTTGATGACTTGTTTAACTCTTAAAAATTAAAAAATAAGCCGGTGGAGTTTTTATAGTCCACCGGCTTTCTATTTATATACGTTATGGCAAAAAAAAGTGTTAGTAAAGATACGGGTCAACGTGACGAACTAATCGAAATGTTGGCAAATGAATTAAATAAAGCAAATAAAGAGGGTGGAAAGATTGCTCATTTTCTAGATGAACAAGACAATCCATCTGAAATCACGGATTGGATTAGCACTGGTTCTTCTATTTTGGATTTGGCAATTAGTAATCGGCCCCACGGCGGATTGCCAGTTGGAAAAATGGTAGAATTTAACGGACTTGAAGGTACTGGTAAAAGTTTGTTATCCGCTCACGTTGTTGCAGATACCCAAAAGAAAGGTGGCGTTGCTGTTGTAATTGATACAGAAAACTCAGCCGCACCGGAATTCTGGAAAAGTCTCGGTGTAGATCTATCAAAACTTCTATATGTTCAATGTGAAACTGTTGAGGATATCTTTGAACAGATGGAACGAATGATTGCTATTGTTCGTAAAAGTGACAAGAATCGAATTCTAACAATTATTGTTGATTCCGTAGCAGCGGCATCTACAAAGGTAGAACTTGAAAGCGATCACGGTAAAGATGGTTACGCTACTGGTAAGTCAATTATTATCAGCAAAGCAATGCGTAAGATTACTACTATGATTGGTCGGCAGAAGGTACTTACAGTGTTTACTAATCAACTGCGTCAGAATTTAAAGGCTATGGCGTTTGGAGATCAGTATGTGGTATCAGGTGGTAAAGCACTTGCTTATCACTGTAGTGTTCGTGTTCGTTTAAATAATACAGGTAAACTCAAGAGGGGTGATGAAGTTATTGGTAACGAATGTAAAGCGGTTGTTGTGAAGAATCGTATGGGTCCGCCACAACGTCAAGCAAGTTTTGATA
>Ga0214923_10004566_pt1 | contig 16635 bp, 16 predicted proteins | sample LL1510_MetaG_FD_177993 | JGI IMG/M metagenome (GOLD analysis project Ga0214923, IMG submission 177993) | Freshwater microbial communities from Lake Lanier, Atlanta, Georgia, United States - LL-1510 | ecosystem: Environmental > Aquatic > Freshwater > Lake | place: USA: Georgia | collected...
ATTAAGTGCTCGGTGTTCTTCGTTTGCTTGTACAGTTCCAACCGCTCCGCAACGCATTTCATCGCGTCAACCTTCCACGGAAACGCATCTTTCACGGGTCCGTACTTGTGCAGACTGACGGCGCACCGATTCAGCATTCCTTCAAGGAATTCGCGGCTATATTCACTTTGTGGGCAATGGTGGTCTATCACTTGGCACCTTCATAATCTCAAGGATTTTCGCCGCCAGTTTGCGCGCCTCTGGGTCCCGTTCCGCTTGGCAAAGAGCGACGATTCGAAGCAGGTCGTTTTGGCATACGTGGATGAATGGTTGCATTGCGCATTGCCTGCGGTTATACCAATGTTTTTTGAGGCCTTATGTCGACCCGCGTTTCTCTGTCCGAAATTTCCGCCCCGCTGTGGGCCATCGCGTTTTGCTGCGTTGCCGCCACTGCCGCTTATGTCTACTCCATCATTTGAGCCGAGCAGGTAATGCACGAGGCGCACCGCTCGCAGCAACAAGCTATCGAGCAGATTCGTAATTCGGCGAGTTAATCCAGCATGAACCACTGGTCGCGCAGCCTAGTAATTTTGATAAATCCAGCTCTAACCCTCATTTTCGTGTTGATTATAAACGACGACGTTCCACGTTTTGCATGCGTTAGCGCCAATGACAGCCACCCGTAGTTGTTACTTGGGTCGTACGACTGCCCAGAGCCAGCTTCGGCCATTTTATTGCGCACGAAGAACGTGCCACGCCGATTTACCTGCACCTCCCATGAACCAGCCGCACCGTCAGAAATGAACGGTACCGTCTCATTTATTTGATAGATATTGTTCACGCCTTCAAGCGCTGCATCGCCGCCACGCGACAGGCATAAATTGAAATTATCAACCCTCGCCTCGAAACGCATGATGGCGGGCATCATCGCAAATCGTTTCAGCTTTTGATACGTCACTGGCGGTTGTCCGCTTTCTACTGTCGCGTTTTCAGTTGTAAATGCTTCAGAAAATGGATTGCCGTCGAATTCAAGCTGTAGTTGCCAGTCTACTTGATATAATCCAGTGCGATAAAATTGGAATATTTCGTTATTTTCGCCTGGTTCAGAAAAAGCCTTTACTCCAAGTTTGTTGTAGTTGTTGTCCAATGGGTCGCTCACCTCAGTGAGCGCGTCTCCGCCTTGATGCAGTTTAATATATGCAAATCCTCCCTCTAGTTCTGCAATAGTCGTCCATTCATCTGCGTATGTTTTCGACAATACTTTATCAATGTGCCATATAGCCGAGTTTTCAGGGTGGTCTAACTGCTGGCAAAAATAATAGCCGATGGCGTACTGTGTACCGACGTCTCCGCCGAAATCATACTCATAGCTTTCGATCGACCAGCCACCCTTGACGACTCTTTTAAATCCTGCCTGCTCTCTGTAGTAATCGGTGGCACCCTGCGAACCTCCGGCATTAGACTCGCTGCGCAAGTGCCAGTATCCTGCTCGTGGTGCGAATGAACGATTTATAATTTGATAGGTGTCGTCGTCGCTGTACGGCGGCGACTGTCCGCAACACAAGACTTTAACCGGCCTATCAAATCCCCAGTCGCCAACTCCTTTACCGCTGGTTGGAACCTCCGCTTCTCGGTTAATTAAATAGGTCACCTCTCGCCGTCCAGTCGGCTTGACAACTTGCGCGACTCCACTAGCGTTAATTTCTGTTACCTCCATTACGGCATGTGGCGGAATGGCTTCTCCACTGTCGTTCTCGAACGGTTGTCCGTCTTGAATGTCGCGCAGCATTACCACGCACTCTTTTTCCCCGGTCCCGCTTGGCTTGTAGAGAATCTTTACAGGTCCAGCCGTCGCAGATTGCAACATCGCTTCGCCAGTTGCTGGAGCCGCATATTTGTGGCTTGCATCCGATACGTCGACGTTTGCAATGCAAATTCCCGCCGTGACTAGTTCCGTGCCCTGCGTATCTACCGCGTGCCGCTGAATAATTCCGAAACTTGTGCCATGTGTTGCTGCATCGTACGTATCAGCTACCATAATAATTTCGTTGCGAATCTGATTCGCGGTCGTATAAAACGAAGTGCCAATACCAGCCACGTTGAACGGTAGCATTTCCGCGTCGGAATCGTTTTTAACAGTCACGACAATGGGATTCCCGTCACCAAACGGCAGCTGTCCGCCAGTGTTCGGCAGTCTGTTTGCGACGTCTGCTAGTTTATTCCAGTCGGTCGCCGCGATGCGTTTATCGCCGGGCTTTTTGCGGTCTATTGTCATGTTCGCACCCCGGTTAAAGCAAAGAATGAGACTTCCTTAAACACAGTTGACACGAACACAAACGCCAGTCGCGACGATTTTTGTTTACTTGCCTCAATCCAATCAACGAACACCGGGTCGACGTATTGATGCCCTCCCTTTCTTGGAATAGTGATGTCTCCTTCCTTGTATGGGCTCGTGATGTTCTCGGATGCCAACATGTGATACTGAACCGTTACCGGTTGCACTGAGTTGAGATACCCTAGGTCGATTACCGCGTCGCCAGTCGCACCAAGGAAAAGCAGTTCACCGGGAGCAAAGCGAAGAAACGAATCTGAGTTAGTTTTTCCAACCGACCGCGCCCAGTCCTTAATTGTTGACGCGCTGATGAATTGCTGATTGTAGGTCACTTCCAAAGTCAACTTTAGTGCTGGAACAGGAACGTCGATTCCGTTGGCTTTTTCGCCATCCCAGCCAAGAGCGCCACGTAAATCGGGCGGTGGCAGCGGGCTGCCTCCGTTTTCCCAACGGTAGTATCGTTGATTGTCTGCATCGGTCGCGTACTTTTTTGTTGTCGCGCCGGTCGTGTCGAATAATAATTTTGCGGTTGCGTTCTCGGAACTGGCGTCGTTGCCGCTGACCTCTGGCGGGAGATATTGCACTTTAGCTCGGTATACGCCAGCGCCTTCGTGCGACATGGTCCATGGCTGGCGGATGTATGCGCGTCCAACGCCCTGATACGATGCCGGAGCCACGCCAGCAACTGCGTCGTAAGCTTCCGTGTCGCTTGCTGCTTCGAGAACTGTATATTGACGCTGAACCGCCTGGGAATTGCCTTCCAAGATGATGGAACTCGGCGAATTGTTGTCTTCGAAGCAAATTGCCATTCTGTCACCTAGTTGAAAATTGGCTCTTCTTCTTCCGTGTTTTCCGCGATTGTCTCAAGTGTTGCGTTGGCCTTTTTCTGCAAGTCTATTTGCTGTTTTTGGAAACTCACAAATTGAGTAGGCAGCATCCCAGCGGCACCGCTGGAGAAGTATCCTGGTGTCGTGAATGTTTTTTGTGGCTGAGTTGATTTGACCTGATCTAACAAAGCGGCAACGTCAAACTTGGGAGTTTCTGTTGACTTAGCAGTGTCGCCAAAAAGTAGCTTTCTGGCTTCTTCCGCCTTGCGAAGCTTGGCGTCGAGTTCGCGTTCTAGTTTCGCGCTTTCGCGTTCTTGTTGGTTATTTGACGGAGACGTTTTACGCTGGTTCTTTATTTCCGGTATGAGCCCGCCAGTTATCGCGTTGAGCCCTTGGGACATCTCGACGATGCGCTCTTGTATTGGTCTGAGAACCTCCGAAACCCGTGCCGCTACTGACTCAAAAGCAGACACCATATTTTCCGTAAATTTTACCCACGCAAGATACAGACCATCGACTGCAATTTCCCACGCAAGCCCAAGGCTTCCACCTTGTATTGCATCAATAATTCCGCCAAACGTTTTTCCAAATATTGCGCCAAGTCCATCTAGCGAACCAGAAAAATAAAGCACTCCAGCAGCAGCAGCCAGAATACCTGCCACAATGGCACCAAATGGGTTCAGTACAAACGAGGCATTGAGCGCCATGAGTGCCGCTTGCGCTGCGTATGTCGCCGCCGTGAAGAGCGGCATCACAATGCTCGCTCCCATCATTGCCGCTTGGTACAGAACCGCCGCCGATGTTGCCAATCCAACCGCTGCCCCAACCGCGAAAACGGATTGCACAAACACAGGGTTTTCGTCAATTATCTTGATAGTCGCGGCGAGCACCCCACGGGTCACATACGCCATTTGTTCGAACGCTGGAACTAGCGCGTTATAGATCGCCCCTGAAACACGGCCAGCCTGCTTTTGCAACGTCGCGTAGACGTCCGCCAGTGCCGCCTGTCGTTGAATGTCGCTCTCTTTCGCCACAAGCCCCAGAGCATCGGCCTGCCGCCCTAGTGCTCGAATAGCGTCGCCGCCCTGGCCGAGCAACGGCACGAGCATTGCCCCGCTGCGCCCCATGAGTTCCATCGCCGCTGCTGTTCGCAGTGCGGGGTCTTCAATGCTTTTTATCACGTCGGCTACTGCCGCCAGTTTTTCCTCGGGTGACATGGTTGCCAGTTTTTCGAGCGACAAACCGTATTTTTCCAATTTCTCGCGTGCCGCTTTGCTCCCCATTTCCGCCGAACCAAGCAACCGATTAAACTTGAGTAGCCCGACACCCAGCTCTTGCACGCTAGATGCGTTTTGGTCTGCCGCGTGTGCCAATCGCTGGTACTCTTCCGCCGTGAGCCCGAGTCTCGATCCGGTGTCAGCGATGGCGTCGGCTTGATTAAGCACTTCCCCCATTTTCTGCATGATTCCAGACACGGAAAATGCCGCCAAGCTGCCAAGAAATCCTCCAGTGGCGGACGTCAGTAAAGCACCAAACAACGATAGTCTGCTTTTGGCTTCGTCGAGCCCCTGCTTCATCTTGTCGCGGACTTTCAACTCTACATACGCTCCGCCCGCCTTAATTTCAGCACTCATTGCTGGACACCTCCACCGAATTGTTGCGGGATGCGAGGGAACATCTTTTGCAGTGCGACCGAGACGAATGGTCGTCGCGGATATTGCACGACCCGAGTACGTGTCACATGGGCGCGTTTATTGCGGCTTGTGACTGGCACCCACGCACCATTGACGGAGTCGTCAACGACATTTTGGCCCCAAGTCCGAATGACATCTTCGCGACTTGACCAGCCACCAGATCGCTTATAGCTGTCGCCTGCGTCGTTACCGAAAAACTGGTACGCGCTCCGCAAATCAAACGGAATGTATCGCTCCGTGATTCTCGCCTGTCCGCTAAACTCCATGAGGTTTGCAACGGTGGTTCCACTACGCATCACTGCGCCTTCGCTGCCATTCAGCTTGATTGGTCCAACAACCACACTTTGAGTCTGCGGATTATAGGCGTATTGAACGTTACGCAACGATACAGACTCGTTGTTGACGTTACGGAACTTAGGCGGCTGACCTGGATTAGATGGCGTTCCCTTTTTTCCGACGCGACGTTGCAAGCGAATCATCGTCTTTCGAATTTGCGCGCCGGCTTTATTTAGACCTCGCAAAACAATGTCGTCGGTAAGTCGCTTTACCGATGGGCGATCAAAGAAGAAGTCCTTAATCTTCGCGTCTAACAGTAATGTTTGCGGCTGAGACATGTTCTGTTCTCTTGAATAGTTTGGCGGTTGCTCGAATCTCCGCGCCTGTCATGCCGCTTTTGTTTGTACTACGCTTCAAATCACGAGGAACAAATTCAAACTGTCCCCACTGTCGCCTCGCTGATTCGCTCAAGTGCGGATAAAATACCGCTTGGCAAATTTTGCTGATTTGCTCCCATTCAAACAACCGCTTGCCGCGAAACATTAACAGCAGGTGACGGTATGTTATTCGCTCGGGGTCCGCTCCGACGTATCCGCAGAGTTCGTAACAATTTTCCCAAAAACATCGATTGTTATTTCGGATATCTGTTTCGCGATTCTCTCCGCTTCCTGTTGCACTACCTGATTCGCCTTGTCTCGTGCTGCCTGTATCACCGTCCGCTGACGGCCTCGGGAAAAATTTTCGAGTTCCGACCAAATCGCCGCCTCCATTCGGTCTTTTGTGTCGCCGTCGATACCATCGATGAACGACTCCTCTTCGCCGCTTGGCTCACCGGACAAAATAAAACACACACGCGCCAAAATGGCATCGTCTTGCAGCTTCGCCAGCGTTGTATAGGTCGCAAAATCGACGCCAGTGTCAGTCTTGACTTTTTCGCCGCTGGCTACCGATAACCGCAACTTCCACTCTTTACCGTTGCAATCAACGTATGTTGTCGCCATTAGCTCACCACGATTTCAGAGGGCTCAACAAGGTTTCCGCTGTAATAGTGCTTGGCTGGAACGACTTCGACCGATGCCATGCGAACACCGCCCTCGGCCTCAACGACGTCGGCCTTGGACACCTGCCCCCAGAACGACCAGCCGCGACTTCCCGAAGCGTTGATGGCTCCGTCGAGTTGGGCGAAACGAATCTTGGTTTTGTTGACGTGAGCCGTGCGTAGCGTGGTAAATACTGAATCGCCGCCAGCATTAATTACATAGTCAAACGTCAGCGGTCCAATCTTTACGCTGACAACCTCCTCTGACTCGTAGTCGCTTTCGCGGCTCGTGGTCGATGCAGTGGTAGACGACGTGGCGAGGTTGGCGTTCTTGGCTCGCTTAATCTCGGTCCATGTTTCCGACGTATCGTCGGTCGTCATGTACAACTTGCAATCGTTGTTGTTTTGTGGTCCGTCAGCCATGGCTTATCCTCCTAGGTTATGGTTTTCCACCATTGCGTTGTGATCGAGATTACAGCGGCGAACATGTTGAATTGTTTAAGGAATTGGATGTCGTACGACGCGACTGTTTCCACCGAATCAATCCGCGCACCAAGCGTTGAAAATCTTCCAGTCCATTGTATGTTTTCAAGGTTTTCGACGAACTCTTCCCATGCGTTGAGCGTCGCCTCCGCGACAGCTCCATTTGTCATTTCGTCGCTCGTCGACCGCTTGCGAACGTTTACCGCATAGGTTTGTGTTATTCGTATCTGCGACCTGTCAAACATTGTTTTCGTTCGACCTGTCGGAATTACCGCGACTCTCGCCGTGGTAATGTCTTGGAAGTCTTCGCTATCATCGTGCGTGAAAACAGCCGTTACCGACTGCCCCAATGATGCGCCGTTGATGATGTCAACGAGCGCATTTCCGACAATAGACACTTCCGATGCCATCGTTACCCCATCGCTACAAAAATTTGCAGGACTTGCGAACTTGTGCCGCTAATGTCAATCGTCTTCGCACTGTCGCTAATATCCGGCGCTTGCTCGTTTAGGTTCATTGTGATTTCTTGCCCAGGCTTGAGCACCAGCGTGAATGCGTTGCCCAACAGCTCGTAACCGTTGCTCGCGCCCTCCGTAATTGTGATGGCGTTGGCGTTGGTGCTCTTGTTTTTGAACTTCACGAACTGCGCTTTGAGCCCGTTTCCGTCCACCGTCGAACCGTTGATTCCAGTCAACGAGCGAAGGTTAATCGTCGCAGCACCAGCCGACATAGCGACTTCGTAGGACGCCACCTTAGTCACCGGAACGCCGGTACCAGCGTTATACGTCCCCGACGAATTCAGCCCGCTAAATGTGACCGTGTTGTCAGACGAGCTAACAAACGTGTCGGAATAAGTCTCAACGGCGGTCAGGTTCGCCGCGTAGGTTAATGCAACTGCCATTTGAATTACACCTTTTTGGTATAAACTCGCACCATGATTCCGTGCGGGTCTTTGCGAAAACACTGGCCGTTTACGTCGAGTACCTGATACGTTTCAGGCAGTCCGTTAATCGACGTTGTGATTGTGTCACCCTTCCGAGGTTCGACGACACCGGAGCCAAAATCTAACTCCGATGCGTCGAACATGAAATCCTTACTCGCATATCGCGTAGCTGCTTGGTCGTCTCCGTACGCCGCGAATTCGGTGCGTCCTAGTATCGCGTCGAGCGTTACCGAACCGACACCAAATCTTGCGTAAGTACATTCCTGCGCGGCGTGACTCAGCATCGTGTCGCGCAGGAACTCAAGACCACCAGTCAGCATATTTGACATGGCGATTATTGCTCCATGATCCGCAGTTCAGCGCGGTCAATGTACAACGGGCCAAACGTCGCCGTGCCGGAAGCCTTCTCGACATGCACAAGCAAGCCAAGTGGGCCTGTCGCGGCAGCAATGTTGCCGAGATTGGATGTTGCGGCAAGCACCTCAGCACCGTTGATGTAATACTTCACATTCGACGGGTCGCGGCCATCGAGCCAGAACTCCATGCGATTGGCCACAGCCGAGCCAACCGCTGGGAAGTCAATGGTCGTGTCAGTGGCGTTAACCTCGGTCGTGCCGTCGTCCGATTCCGCCAAAATCGATAGGTCGCTCGCGTGACCGTCGTAATGGAAGAATACCGATTCGGTAATAGCGTCCGCGTCGGTCGTGCTGGTGCCATTGGCCAAGCCGATAGACAAGTCCACAGCGTTGGTCGAGCCGATACCTGCGAGGCGCACCACGAATTCGGCAATCGGGTTAGCGTTCAACGCGACTCTATCCACCGACAGCATGTCGACACATTGGGCTTCATTAGTCGCCGTGAGCGACAGCGCCGCCGAGCCGCCGTAGTTGACCGGCAGACCGAAACCGCCAGCCGCAGCCGTGCCAGTGGCAACCGACAGTGCACCATCGCGGAGCATGTCGATAGTAGGTTTAGGGTCGACGTTGAGGTTGACATAGCACGTCGTGGATGAAGAAGTGGCGTCACCAACCACGCGACCGAGATAGAAATCGCGGTCGTTAACCTTCTTGTAGGTCACAGCGTTGGCGCTGTAATCCCAATACGCACGACCACCATCCAGTAGCACGACGCCGCTAGTCTTAGTGAACGAAAAAACCCCGCAAACAGTAACCGCGCCTTGCGTATTGGCAGCAATGGCACTCGTGGCAACCGCTGCGCGACCGTCTGAAATTTGCAACGCATCGCCCGCGCTCAGCGCAACGGCGGGGGTGAAGTCAAGGACTTCACCATCTTGGTAATAATTGGCTTCAGCCATGGTCATGAACTCCTATAAAATGTTTTGTTGTGTGAAAAATTACGCAGCACCCTTCGAGCGAACCGCCGCTCGATAGTCTTGCTTCGAAACACCGAAATCGTGATAGCCACGCATTTGCACGCCGAGCGTATTGAAGTCGGCTTCAGCCGTTTCAACGGTCGGCGCTTCCTTACCGTTGAGGAACGCAACTTCGATAGCCGACAAATCCATGGGATTTGCAAGCAAGAACCAGTGAGTAGTCGAGTAGTTCGTAATGCTCGAATTCGACAAGTAGCTGCTCACCACCGGGCGATACTTGCGGGCGAACACGTTGGAGTTCATCACCTTATCGGTGGTCGAACTTCCGCCAGTGTTGAGGTTCGTCGACGTGTAAAGCTCGTCCGCAGCCACCTCGTTTTCGGGACCGACGAGCAGGATTGCCGGTTGAATCGCCAGAGGTAATCCATCGGCATCGGTTTGCTTACGGAACTTCTCAACAGCCGTTTTGAGCGAACTGCTTTGGAGATTCGTGGTGGAACCTTCGAAGTAGTTGCCGCGACCGGTCGTGAAGAACGTGGTCACATCCGCAAGGAATTCCGTCCAGAACACGGTATTCAACCGCGTGGCAGCACCACGACCGAGCCGCATAGGAACGCTGGTCAACGCACCGAGGTCGTCGTTAATAATGTCGGTACGGGGGATTCCCATCATCAAGCCGTAGGTTTCGGCGCGATTGGTATAGCTCTCTTCCCCGAGCGTGCCGAACTTGAGTTCACCGGTTGGCCCGACTTTCTTATACGAAAAATCGCCGGTCAAACGGTAGCTCGTCACGGTTTTGAAGTCCGAGACGCTGCGAATCGTGCATACTTCGCGCCATGCGGTTTCGACGGCCATGAAGCCTTGCAGGAGAAACTTGTTTGCCACGTTCGAAAGAATACCCGACAGCGGAACCGTCGAAAAACCTTCAGCACGCAACGACGTTTGGAACGCCGCCTTCAGCAAGTTGCGGACATCGCGACCGCTGCTGACGGTTGGGTCGTTGCGGCGAGCGTAACCGAGGAACAACTCTTGCAGCGTAAGACCGTTGCGAAACGAGCGGTCGGCAGCTTCGAGCGTTTCGCCGCTGAAATGCTTTTCGATGTCGGGAAGCTTGCCATGTTGGCAGAGTGCAGCTTCAAGCACCGCACCGCTTAAGGTCTTGCTGCCGTTGTGGCGATTGCTCACAGCGGAACCAGGCACCTTGAGATTGCGATGGCAGTTGAGTTCAAAATCATTGGGAGCCATCTTGGCGGTGATCGCGGCTTTCGCGAGGTCGCCAATCACTTCAACATGGTGAGGATACTGCGAAATCAAGCCAGCGCTAATGCGGGCGATTTCCTCTTGGCGGTCATTTTCTCGCTTGGCTTCACCCAGAATCGCTTCGAGCGACTTTGGCGACGCTGGCGAATCAGCATCATAGGCCTTACGCAGTGCTACCGACTGCGATTCCGACAATTGCGACGGGTCAAAACCCTTGTCGCTCAACCACTGTTCGAACGGGTTCATATTGACCCCTCCTTGCAAAAGTGATGCGTCCGCTCCGGTCAACACGACCGAGGTATTAGCGTCCGCACCGAACGGAACAAAAGACACTTCGTGAATTGGCGTATCGCGGGAAATCAGGACTGGTCCAACAACTGTTTTCCCGTTGACGACTACTGATTTCCCGGCTGGAATTGCCTCCAGTTTTTGCGGGTTAGCGCCTATTGACGCTTGCCACTGAAAGCCATTGCGAGCATGGGATACAATGTTGTGTGATTCTTCGTTGTCGCCGGTAATCATCCCGGCAACGATGATGTTGCCGTTTTCGAGCGACATTTCGCCTTGACCGACAACCTTGTTTTCGTCGTGATTCCAGAGGGCGACAACCTTTGGCGAGCGAGTCCGTACGCCTTGCATATCGACGACTACGTTCGTTGGTTTGCCCTGGTAGTTGGCCACCATCGGGGCGCCGGTATAAGCGACCATGCGAAACGTCGGAGCCGATGTGGAGTCAGCCGCGATTGCTTCGAGCGTGCATTTTGCAGTAGTGGTTAGTTTGAGAGTCATTGATTTAACTCCTGCTCATGCCGTGCGTCGAGTTCTGCGCGTTGGCGATTCTGCGCCGCGTCCAGTTCAGCTAGTTGCTTCTCGTGCAATGACTCTAATTCTTGCGACTCTTTTTCTTGTCGCTTCTCAAGTTCGGCGGATTGCTTTTCGTGAGCGTTTTCGAGTTCCGCCTCAGCCTTGTCTTGCTGTTTTATAAGTTCCGCTGTTTGCTTTTCGTGGTCTTTGTCTTGCTGGTCGGACTCTTTTTCGTGCCGTTTTTGCAACGCAGAAACTTCTTTGTCTTGCGTCTTTTCCAGCGCAGATTCTGCTTTTTCGCGTTCGCTGTCTTGCGCGTTTGCTAGTTTTTCGGATTCATTTTCGTGCCGCGCATCAAGTTTGTCGGACTCTTTTTCATGCGACGAAGTTAGTTTTTCGGACTCTTTTTCATGACGCGCTGAAAGTTTTTCTGTTTGCGATTCGTGAATGGCGTCCAGTTCGTCGCGTTTATCGTCGTGCGATGTCAACTCAGTTTCATGAGTAGATTCTATGTCCGACAGCTCATTTTCGTGCCGCGTTTGCATTTCATCTGTGATTGAATCCGACTCCTCTATTTCCGCTTCGTGGCGAGACTCTAATTCTGATACTTCCTTTTCATGTCTATCAGTCGCGGCTTGCAACTCTTGCTCATGCCGCGATTCCATTGCGGCTGTTTCCGCTTCATGCCGCGATTCTAATTCCGCAACACGCTTATCGTTCTGCGATACTTCATCCGCGTGTTTTTGGGTGAGTTCCGATATTTCTTTTGCTTGTCGAGTCTCGATTGCAGTGCGCTCAGAGTCCATGAACTCTCGCTCTTTCGCCTGCGACGCTTCCAGTTCTTGCGATTCCTTATCGTGTCGTGAAGATAGTTCAGCAGACTCTTTTTCAATTCGAAATTGCAATTCCGCTTTTTCGGACTCGTGGCGAGATTCCAAGTCAGCCGTTTCGGCACCGTGTTTTGTCGTCAATTCGTCGTCTAGTTGTGCTTTTTCTTCATCGTGCTTTGTCGACAGTTCTGCCTCTTCAGCCGCGTGGCGGTCCCGTAAGGCAACCCGCTCAGCGCCTTGCTTATCTTCCAAGGTGGCACGCTCGTCGGCATGTTTGCCATTTATTGCAAATACTTCGTCGTCTTGCGACTTTTGCAGCGCGTCCTGCTCGCTGCTATGACGATCACTCAACGACGACATTTCACTATCGTGCTTAGCAGATAGTGCGTCGGACTCGCTTGCGTGTTGCGTGTCCAATGCGTCAGATTCATTTTGCTGGCGCGTCTCAACGTCGGTCGCTCCGTCGCCACTATCGGCAGAATCTCCACTTCCACCCGTATCGCCGCCGCTGCCATCCGACGCGAACCTGCCTTGCTCGTCGCGTGGTTGGTCCTCGTTGAATCCAGCCGTGATAGTTGCGGTGTCATTTGGTGGTTGTTGCTCGCCACCTTGCGATGCGTCTGCCCGCGCTGGCGGTTGTTGTGGTGCAAGCCCGAGCGACGCAATTAACTCGACTTCCCGGGCGCGTTGAAGCATCGCGGCTTCCCAGTCCTGGCCGCGTTTGCTGTACAGTTCCGCCAGCGTGGTCTGGTTGGTTTCCAGTAACAACGCATTCGCCGATGCGTCTTTCATTGGGTCGGCTGACTCGTCGCCGTCCCATCGCCATTGATGCTCGGGAACGTCTTGCTGCAATCCATTGATTAGCGAGTATTCAAACCACCACGCCGCGAAAATGCGGTCTAAAACCTGAATTTCCCAGCGTGTTCGCTCGATACGAATGCTTTTAAAATATGTTTTGTGGTCGAGTCGCCCGCTGGAATAGTTATAGGACGATGAGTCACCCGCCGCGACATTGAAAGGCATGTTCAGACATCGCGAAATCTCGTTGATGATTTCGCGCTTAAACATGTTGTATGTCGTCGTCGGTTGGTCGCCCTTGAAACTCTGCGCTTGCCAGCCTTTTGGCATCACCATGCCGGTGCGACGCTCAATGTCAATGAGGTCAAGCGGCTCAAGTTCGGCCGGGTCTTGAGGCGGGGCCTGCGTGGTGATTAATACCGCGATGTCAGCGGCAGTTTCAGCCGCCGCGATTACCGCCATGGTGTAGCGTCGCAGTTGCGCGTAGAGCGGCAGCGCTGGCGTAATCTCGGGGAATCCGCGATGCTGCCCTGGTCGCGTTTGGTGATGAATGTGAATCACCTGCGAGGCAGGATAGACCTCGTAGTCACCGAACGAGATGTTTCTACCATTGTCGCCGGGATGATGCTTCAAAATTCGATAGCCGATTACGTTATCAAAGTCGTCGAAGATAAGCCCATCGGTATAGTAATCGGCTGGCGTAATCAGGTTAGCAGACAGTTGGTCGCACTCGATAACCTTCACGTCAACCTTGACGCGATCCTCGATTGTTGGATTGAACACGAGCAAGCCGATAGACTCACCATCGCGGCACTTTGCTTGTCGCATGATGCGCAACTTTTGGTGTAGGTCGATCGCGCACGACCACCGCCAGAAGTCACGCTCAACTCGTTTGTCAAGCGTGTTTTCGCCAGACTGCATCTGCAATTCCGGCCCGACTCCAATCGTATCGTTGGCAATCGTGGCAATCATACCAGCGCAATAGGTGTTATTGTCCGCCTCGTATCGCGCCCGAGAACGTAGCTTTTGCCGAACGTCTGGCGAAAGTGCTGAATCCGCTGAAAGGTGGTCGGCTTGCAGCCAGTGGTTTTGGTTTTCGCGGTTCGTCTGCGCCGCGTCGTACTTCGCCGTCAATGACGTTTTTTGCCGCTTGCTTGCTTTTTTTCCGACAAGAGTTGAGAATGCGTAACGAATAGCATTCAACGGCTGTGAGAGTAGTGCATTCATGCGCTAGCCCCCAGTTCCGTTAGTGCCACCGGGACGAATTTTTGCGAAGCGAATCGGCAATTTTTTGCTGCCGTTGTTCGCCTTGTTGTCGAGATACTCGGCGGCTTGGATTTGCGACGCGAGCGAGTGTTGAGACGCAGACACTCCGTCAGACGAAGCCGATGCAGGCTTCGCGAGATTCTGCTCGATTTGTTCATCGCGTGTCGTCATGTACGTATTAGTACAAAACGACTCACGTTATTGAATACTTAGACCATCTATTTCGTTGTTTGTGTTTTTAGGGGGTAAAAAATGGCTCGATTCGAGAGGCGTAAACCATCTTTGTTTATGTGGAACCTGACTTTTTTCTTGTCAATCCCAGTGATCTTATTCGGGCTCTGGCAGGCTGTATGCGTCGCCGATATTGCGATCTTTGGAGTTAGCAAAGAATACGTTGGCGTACCGATGCCAACCTACGAAACGATGGTTGGCACACTCTGCTTAGGGTTCGGAATGGCGATTTTAGCGAGGATTTTTATCGTTTTTGGTAGTTGATACGTCATCAGATACGTATTCCAACGTCGTGAACCTATGCCCGCAATTACGGCACTGTCGATAGCGCTTGGTTCGACCGCGTACGCGAATGGTGGTGTACGCGGGACAATGGCGACACTCACAGCGGCGACAGCACACGCCTATATTTTGATTGTCGTTCGCTGTTTCTTCCATGATTTCACCCATTGCGCTAACCATACGCACGCCTTCTTGATTGTTGTAGCTCTGACAGCTTGAGCGGTTTCGCTGGCTTTTTAACTGCAAGCTGCCCGAGGCTCACGCCTTCAAACGATGCCGCAACAGCAGCACCAACAAGGCAGTCAAACCAGTGATTGTCGCCGCGTGACGGGTTCGACCACTCATATAAAGTTCGCCCGTGACCCTCGGTTTTTGTCGCCGCCTCGCATGTGATGTGGTCCGCGATTAGGCGATGGTCAAACGTCGACGCCTTGAATAGCGACAATGCGCCAGGATCGCCGAGCGATGTGGCAAAGCGTGTTTGCACGAACGTTTTCCAGGCGTTGGCATCGAACTGGACAAGGCGAATAGATCGATTTGACGCGACTGGACCAATCAGCCAGTTGTCGCCGTGACGCTCGCCAGGTTTTGGTCGAAACTCAGAAAATGGAGTGTTGCCAGCCTTGACTCCGCGACCGCGAGATGGAAGCACTATACCACCATGTTGCAGGCAAAAGTCGTAAATGGTGCTCGTGTTGTCGCCTGAGTCGATGAAAATTCGCGAAATCTTGTGTCGATATTGGTCGCCATGCGTGACAAACGTGCGTCCCTCCAAGTGCGTTACCAGTTGCCCGAGGCCTTTGAAAATTCGCCCTTCCTTGCCGATGTGTGGGAATGCGCCCGTCAACGTGTTGCGGATGTTTGCCAGCGTGAAATAGGTCACATGCTGGTCTGGAAATGCCCCGTAATCGAGAACCCATCCCGAAAATCCTGGGTCCCACGCCGCTACAAGCCAAAATAGAACATCGTCTTGCACGTCGATGAACGCCGTTAGCGTGGTTGCCTGCGGTGGTACGATGCCACGCTCATAGCCGTGTTGCTTGTGAACAATTGCCTGTGCGTCAAGGAAGTTCGCGTCGGTCGGCTTGGTATCAACTGGTTCGTTTTGATACTCAGCAAAGAACATTTCTGGCTTGCGATAGCGTAAATACATCGCGTATTCAATTGCTGACGCGAAGCCTGGGTGGCGCTCCTGCCATGCTACCTCAGCGCCTTCATCGAACGCCGCTCGCTCGCTCAAGTAGTACTTGGTCGTTTCGCTGCCATCGCCTCCAGCTTCGAGTTCGTTTTCGCGAGTGCGAAAGTAATCTTCCCACTTCGCTTCATTTTTAGGGAACGAATAGACCATCTTGGTGCGTTCGCCGCGCCACTCTGGAGCTTGTTTCGGGTCAGTCACAAAATCAGCCAGGTCGCCCTTTTGAATGATTGTGCATGGCAACAGACCCGCGATTGTGTTGCCGGGTCCGCCGAGCCCGAGAACGTCGCCCATGATTACTTCAAGGCGAAAATTTGTCTCTGACTCAGACCGAGCGCTCGATTTTGTTTGCGGATCGTCAACTAGCACGAAATCTGGTCGCATGTTTTCGCCGAACGACGTCGCTGCTTGCTGGCCACGAATCGCCGCCTCGATGCCGAGCGCTGTAATGCGAGATTCCCGGCAAACGCTACCAACGATGTTCGGAAATACTATTTCGTCCTTGCTCCATTCGATGTTCGTTGGCGTGCCATTGACATGCTGTCCACGCGCGCGAAGCGGAGAATTTTGTAAATGCCTAACTGGCTGGCATACCTCGGGGAAATCTGCCACAAGCAGGTCGTTTGTTCGCAGTTCGCTCTTAATATCTTTGAGCATTCGCGTTCCCATTGGACCAGTCGCCGCGATTAACACGCACCATCGTCGATGGCCATAAAACAGCCCCCACAATGCCGCTGCCTTGCTTATTGTGGTTTTCCCACTTCCGCGAGGCATTGCGTAGGCTGATAGCATTCCTCGCAGTACTGCATCCTCAATTTTTCCAATGACTCTGTGATGGTCGTTGCAAAATGGCAGGGGAAACCAACCAGGGAAATACGTCACACAAAACGCCGCGAGCGATAAACGACACGATTCACGCCTTGCTGGGTCTGCAATCGCTGCGATTGGCCCGCAATCTTGCTTATCCTTATTGCGCTCGTTGTGGTAATTTCGCTGGTAATCATCCCGAGCCAACGCTACCCCCGCGTCAAGGTGTGTATGATGAATTTATATAAAAGTTGGT